>OJAW01000368.1_pt1 | contig 33516 bp, 35 predicted proteins | sample 1589151 | NCBI WGS metagenome assembly OJAW01 (sample SAMN03283290) | human gut metagenome | biome: human-associated habitat; material: feces | host: Homo sapiens | place: Peru | collected 2012
TCACACAGCCTGGCATTGCTATATGTACGATTACATTATACAACATTATTTTTGCGAATTTTGTCGAACTGTGTAGCAGATACAAAAATTGTCAAAAAAAGATGTGTATTACTACACACCATTATTTAATCTTTTCAAACTTCAAACCTTTTATAACAGAAGTTAATCCTTTAATTGCCTTATCTTGAGTTAATACTTTTGTCATATATTCATTAAATCCACATTCTCGAATAAAATAATCTCTTTCATTTTGTGACACTGTTAAGACAATAACAGGAGTTTTAAATCTAGGTATCTCTCTTAACATATCTAATGTATTAGGTCCGTTCAAATGACCTCTATAAACATTATTAGTAATGATAACATCATATTCCCCCTTTTTACTGCTCTTTACTTTTTCTAATATATCTTCTCCACTAGGAACAACTTCGGTTTCTATTCCTAAACTTTTCAAAACAGAATTAGTATTAAGTAATGTTGATTGCATATAATCTCCAACTAATGCCTTTATTTTTTTATTAGGTTTATATTCTTCTATATATTCAGTTCTTTCTTGAATCTCATTATTCCACTTTATTCTTTCAACTTCATTACAATAGAAATCTTTTTGCTCCTTTAAGTTGTTTATATTGCTCAATAAACGATCCCTTTCATTTTCAATTTCTTTATATTTTTCATTCAAAAAAACTATTACCATTATCAAAATAAAAATTATAACTCCTGCAAGTATTACTACTTCTTGTACTCCCATTTTTACATCCCCTTACTTCTATAAAACGAGTGAATAAAAAACGCAGTATCAACCAATTATATAAATGGGTTTAAATACTGCCTTTTCCATTTCTAATTCATCGATATTTATAATACCATTTTTCAAGTCAAAAGTCAACGGATATCCGTGCATAATTTCAACGGATTTTCGCTAAAATTATATAGAAGATATGAAAAGTGAGGTGCATAATATGTTATTTAAAGAAGCAGTTAGTCAAAGAATTCTTGATTTATGTGAATCAAACCATATCACGCCTAATAAACTTGCAGAGTTATCTACTATTGCACCAACTACATTGCAAGATATGGTAGCATCAAGAGTTGCTAATCCTAGTTCTTATACAATTTATCAAATATGTAAAACACTAAAAATTACACTTAAAGACTTTTATGATTCAACATTATTTGATTTTAACAAATTAGAAGATTAAAACATTAAAATACTAGAAGATTTAATTCTCCTAGTATTTTTTCTATTCCATCGATTCAATCCATTTATTTACTTCATCAATAGAACTTAATAACTTATGTTCCTCGTGATTAGTAGTAAATACAATATTCATTTCATTTTCAACATTAGAATTAGGACACAACTCTTTTATCTCTTTAAAAGTTCTGCCTAACCATCCAGCATTAGTTGCAAAAGGTATAATTTTCTTGTTGCTTAAATTATTACTTTTTAAAAACGTTCTAATTACTGGAGTTATTGAATACCACCAAACTGGACTACCAACTATAATAATATCATAGTTATCTAAATTAATATTATATTTTTGTAATTCTGTTGTTGTTTTTGCAGTTTCATTATTTTGAAATTCATCTACAACTGACTGATAATCGGTAGAATATGGTATTTTAGGTTTAAGTTCCAATACATCACAATCTACTTTTTCTTTAATCATATTAGCAATCATTTTAGTATTACCATTATATGAAAAATAAACTAATAATTTTTTATTCATTATTCTACAACTCCTAATTCTTTTAACCAACTTTCAACTTTTGCAGGAGCAGATTCCATATTTTCTCTATAAAGTGCAAAAGCATTTTCTTCTACATTTGCAGTAGTTAACTTGTTTTTAATTGTACTAACAGTACTTGCAAGTCCTGATCCACCATTAGTGCTAAATGGAATAACTGTTTTACCGCTAAAATCATAAAGTTCAAAGAAAGTATACATTATCTGTGGTAAATCGCTCCACCAAATAGGGTAACCAACATAAATAATATCATATTCATCAAAATTAGATATTTTAGTTTTAATTTCTGGTCTAGCATCATTTTCTTGCTCTTTTTTAGCATCATTTATTAATGCTTGATGGTCTTTAGTATTGTACTCTTTAACTGGCTCAATTCTATAAATATCAGCATCAGTATAATCTTTAATTAAATTAGCAACATATTCAGTATTTCCCATAGTCTTGCCATCAACATCTACTGTACTATCTTCTTTAGCATCTCCAGTTTCTTCTGGTAATGAAAAATATACAACTAATGATTTTTTACCATTACTATCCACTTTTGTATTTTCATCTCCTACATTTACTTCTTCCTCAGGTTCTTTAGTAACTGATGAAGTATTTTTATTTTGAGTCTTAAATGCATAAACGCCAATACAAACTATTGCAATAACTAAGGCGCAAACAATTCCAATTATTATTTTTTTATTCATAACATTTTACCAACTTTTTTTATCCTTTCTACAATCTTCATTACTTCTTCTTTCTTTAACAGTCTTATCAAACCACTCTACCATTTTAGGATCTTGATGATTAAAGAATAGACTATCAGTAATATCTAATTTATTTATATTTTCCATATCTTCATTAGTTAGTTCAAAGTCAAATACATTAATATTTTGTTCCATTCTTTCTATATGAGTTGATTTACAAGCAAATATAACTCCTCTTTGAATTAACCATCTTAAAATTACTTGAGCAGAAGATTTATTATATTTTTTACCAATATTAACTAACACTTCATTGTCAAACATATTATTTCTACCTTCTCCAAATGGAGCCCAAGCCTCAATATGTACTCCATATTTTTTCATATTTTCCTGTGCTTCAAATTGTGCATTTCTTGGGTTAGTTTCAACTTGATTTACAGCAGGTATAACCTTTCTTCCAAATAAACAAATATCACTTAATCTATCAGGATAAAAATTGGATACTCCAATAGCTCTGATTTTACCTTCTTCGTATAAATCTTCTAAAGCACGATATGCCTCGTAATAATCACTAAAAGGTTGATGTAATAATACTAAATCAATATAATCAACTCTTAATTTTTTCATTGATTCTAATACTGACTTTTTACATTTATCATATCCATAATTATCTATCCATATTTTAGTTGTAATAAATAATTTCTCTCTTGGAATACCACATTCTGCTATAGCTTCTCCAACTTCACTTTCATTAAAATAACTTTGAGCAGTATCAATTCCTCTGAATCCAACTTTTATAGCGTCAAGTACACATCTTTTTGTATCTTCTTTTGGTATTTGATATACTCCATAATTTATAATTGGCATTTCTACGCCGTTATTTAATTTTACATATTCCATAAACTTATTCCTCCTCATAATTTACTTTTATATTTGCATATTTTTCAAGTGCATCATCAGATTGATGATAATATCTTTCATTTTTATCTACTTTGGCGATTTTAGTCATCTCTTCATCAGATAATTTAAAATCAAAAATATTTATATTGTCTTTAATATGTTCTTTACTTTTTGCTCCTGGTATAACAATAAATCCCATTTGTGTATGCCATCTTAAAATTATTTGTACAGAACTCTTACCATAAATACTTCCGATTTCTTTAAAAACATTTTCATTTAATAAATTCTTATCTCCGTGTCCTAATGGATACCAACTCATTAATCTTATATTATATTTATCTAATGTTTTTCTTAATTCAGTTTGTGGAAAATATGGATGACATTCTGTTTGCATAACTTGAGGTAATACTTTAGCATTTTTTAAAATTTCTTCAATATATTTTCCTTCAAAATTAGATATTCCAATCGCTTTTACTTTACCTTCCTTATATGCTTTTTCTATCATCTTATAGCCTTTTAAATAATTTCCAGCAGGTTGATGTAAAAATAGTAAATCTATATAATCTAATCCTAATCTTTCTAATGTTTCATCAATAGCAGACTCGTTTTCATATTCTGTTGGCCAAAGTTTTGTGCTAACAAATATCTCTTTTCTATTTACGCCAGATGTTTTTATTCCACGACCTACTGCTCTTTCATTAGCATAAGCATTTGCAGTATCAATTAATTTATATCCTGCTTTAAGTGCTTCTCTAACTGAATTTTCTGCATCTATTGGGGATAACATAAATGTTCCTATTCCCATTACAGGCATTTCTACACCATTATTTAATTTTACATATTCCATATTTCATTCCTCCTAAAAATGTGTTTCATCTATATTTAATTTAGATAAAGCATTATCAATTCTTTCTAGTTCATCACTTGTGAACTCTACATCACAAGACTTTAAGTTTTCTTCTAATCTTTCTATTTTAGTTGAGCCAGGTATTGGAACAATAAACGGTTTTTTAGCAAGTTCCCAAGCAAGTGTTACTTGAGCGGGAGTTACACCTTTATTATTAGCAATTTCTTTGATTAAATTTAATAAATTTTCATTATGTTTCATAACTTCAGGTTTAAATCTACCCATAGTATTTCTAAAATCACCTGCTTCATATTTTGTATCAATATTATATTTTCCTGTTAAAAAGCCATTTCCAAGTGGGCTATATGCAACAAAAGTAATATTTTCTTTTTCACAAAACTCAAATTCTTCTTTTTCTGGTTTTCTCCAAACAAATGAATATTGATTTTCCATAGCAGATATAGGACAAATTTTATTTGCTCGTTTAATATAATCCATAGGAGCATTTGAAACACCCCACGCTTTTATTTTTCCCTCATCTATTAACTCTTTCATAACTTTAGCAACTTCTTCGGGTTCAACATCTGGATCTACTCTGTGTTGATAATATAAATCAATATAATCAGTATCTAATCTTTTTAAAGATTCTTCAAGTTGTTTTCTAATAGAATCAGGTTTACTATCTAAAATATTAACTGGCTTACCATCAACTAATTTTTGACCTGTTATACCAAATTTTGTAGCAATAACAACATCTTTTCTATATGGTTTTACTGCCTCTCCAAGTATTCTTTCATTATCTTCTCCATAAACAACTGCTGTGTCGAAAAAATTACAGCCTAAACTAATTGCGTGATGAATAAACTCTATCATTTCATCTTTATCTCGTGGTTTTCCATAAGCGTGAGTCATTCCCATACATCCAAGTCCAATCTCTGATATTTTTATTCCAGTTTTTCCAAGTTCTCTATATTTCATAATTAATCATATCCATTCTTTATAATTTATTTGCAAACACTCTTGATAAGCCTCCATCTACTGTAATTTCTGTTCCAGTTATGAAACTAGACTTATCACTTGCAAGAAATAATACTGCATTTGCAATATCTGTACTATTTCCCATACGGTTAAGTGGTATTAGTTTTTGTCTTTCCTCTTGTAATTTTCTTTCTTCTTCTTCACTTCTACCAAGTTCTCCGGTAGCAGCATTCGTTGGAATTACACCTGGACTTACTGCATTTACTCTAATTCTTTTATCTTTTAAATCAGTAGTTAAACTAAATATTAAAGAACGAACTGCTGATTTTGCACCTGCGTATAATGAAAATCTTGGTAATCCTAAATTAGCAGTTACAGAAGTATTTAAAATAATTGATGCCCCATCATTTAATATAGGAAGTACACTTTGAATTGTAAAAATTGTTCCTTTAAAATTATTATTAAAAGTCCAATCTATATCTTCTTCAGTAATATCTTCAAAACTAATATATTTTCCTACACCTGCATTAGCAAACACGACATCTAAATGTCCTTTTTCGTTTTTTATAACATCTCTAACATTTAACATATCATCTTTTTTACTAATATCTGCTCTGATATATTTAGCATTATTACCTAATATAGAAATAGCATTTTTAAGTCTATCTTCATTTCTTCCTGTAATATAAACAAAAGCACCATTTTCTATAAATACTTTTGCAGTTTCAAGACCAATACCACTTGATCCTCCTGTAATTAAAGCAACTTTACTTTGTAACATTTTTCATTCCTCCTTAATTTATATGTTTTTCCCAAAAAGTTACTGCACTATTTATCCAACCTTCAGCACTCGTGCCTATTCCAAGTCCAAATCCGTGACTTAGATTAGAATATTTGTGAAATTCAGTATCAACTCCCATATTTTTTAAGTTATTAACTCTTCTTTCCATTACACTAGGATTAGCAATGCCATCGTTTTCTCCCACAACTACAAAAGTTGGAACTTCATCATCACTATAATCTGTATGACCTGTATATGCCATTACAACCGTACTAGGTTTAGGTAGATTATCTCCTCCAAAATATGAAACACCATAACTACCAATATATGCAACCATTCTAGCACCTGCACTTGATCCCCATAGTGAATAATTTTCCGTATCAACTTCAAATGTGTCTTTATTTTCAAATATATATGAGATTGCTCTTGCTAAATCTTCCACTGCGTCCTGTGAAGATGTTACTCTATATTGTAAAACGAAAGCATTATAACCTTTTTTAGAAAGTTCTAAAGCGTGAGGATAAGCTTCGTGAATAGAGCCAACATAACTAAAACCTCCTCCTGCACATATTATGGCAAAAGGTTTGTCTTTATTGCCTTTAAAGAAAAATAGTCCAGTATCATTCAAAGTATCATCAGTTTGTTTTTCGTCATCAGTATAAATATCATAAAAAATTGTATTTTCGTTATTTACTTCGTCAATCATATAATTCACAACTTCAAGTGTTGTATCTGTATTTATATGACTATGATAAGGAAGTAATGAATTTATATTTGATACTTTTAAATCTATATTATCATTATAATCAAGTGGAAATATAAATCTGCCAAAAGTATTAAATTTTGATATACTAATAACATCTCTTACTTTAGTATCCGCATTTATGTGATTTATGAAACCATTTTCTTCAAGATTTGTTTCATCATTCTTACCAAACAAATTAAAAACACCTCCTATCAAAAATACTATAATTACAATACAAACTATAATAGTAATACTCTTTTTAGACATTTAGCACCTCCTATTTATCTACTTGACAGACACATTTATAAGTAGTACAATTAGATTATACAAGTCGGGTGTTACTCACGGTCAAGAGAAAAATAAAAAATTTTTAAAATTTTTTTGGAGGTGTTAAATTATGTATTCAATGAAAGAGGCTTGTGAAAAAACTAATCTTACTTATGATACTTTAAAATATTACTGTAATGAAGGATTAGTGCCAAATGTAAAAAGAGATAAAAATAATTATCGTATATTTAATGATAAAGATATTGCTTGGATAAATAGTTTATCTTGTCTGAAAAATTGTGGTATGAGTATAATTGAAATGAGAGAGTATTTAGATTTATGTTTAAAGGGTGAATCTTCAATTCCTGAAAGAAAAGAAATATTAGAAGTAAAACTTAAAGAATTACAACATAAAATGAATGAAATACAAGAAAGCATTAATTATATTCATTGGAAACAAAATTTTTATAATGATGTTTTGTCTGGTAAAACTAAATATTATAGTAATTTAATTCAAACTGATGACGAAAAATAACAAATAAATGTAATAAAGGCTATTTCTTAAAAACAGAAATAACCTTTTTAATTTTAAATATTAAAAGAACTATACCTAGCAATAATCTTAATATAGTTCTCATTTTAATTTGCCTTAAAATAATTAAATTGAGATGACTTACTCCACTCGTATGCACTCCACATATCTGTTTGATTAGACGCTGGATCAACCATAATAACATTATTACCATTTACTCCTGTGACTGCAACCCAATGTTGATTTCCCGGTGTTGCTCCTTTTACTTCTTCCGTTACAAAATAACCTGCATTTACATATTGGGTAATTAAGGCTAATTTTTCATTTCTGCTTTTTCCTCTTAAATTGACATTACCTACATATTTAAAGTTCGGAACAACTTTACTAATCGGTCCATAATATAAGTTACCTCTATCATCAAAGCCACCATTTTTATTTAATACTTCTACAAATGTTCCCGGATTAAATGGTTCTATATTGGGTGTAGGTACTCCTGACTTTTCAATTAGTATTGCTATCGAAGTAACTAGACAACCAATATTTCCTATTGTACTATTAGTATTACCTATTTTTATATTAGACCAACTCTGTCCTGCTTGTCGCCAATTAACATATTCGCCTGAATCAGTAGCACCATAAATAACTCCGTTCCATAAACTTGCATATTTGTTGTCTGTAAGTTCTGCTAATTGTTTATTTTGAGCAGGTGAAAAGTGATAATCATTTTTCATTTGTTCTAGTGTCTTTGTATTTATCTTGATATGCAATACTTTCTTCTGTACTTGTTTAGGCATTTCGTCTGCATTAGTTCCTTGTTCTGTAACCATTTCATCTTTTACTTCTGATGTCAAACTATTCATATCCCAGAATATTTGTTTAATAACATTTTTCTTATTATCATCTATTGTCATTACATCTTGTTGATTCACACCATTAGATTGTTTTATTGTATAGACTGTTAGAACATCTTTCCAACTCGCCATACTCCCCTCTAAAACATAATCGTCGTGTGGATTAGAGTCTTGAATAGATTGTAACTTATCAGAAAATTCTTGATTACATTCTGCTACAACTGTATTCATTGTAATAGAATTAGCACTCGTTTTTTGACTACTAAAAAATATACCAAAAATTGAACTACACATTAAAGCAATTAGACATATAACTATGATAACTATCACGGCAACCCAACCTCCGGCAACAATGGCAGCAACCAAAGCCTTTGTTCCGGCTATGATTGCTTTTATTGCAGATACTGTTGCTTTAACTGCCGCTTTAACTCCTTGTGCAGTTCTCTTGGCTGTTTCTTTCGCAATTTGTGTTGCTCTTTTACTTGCTTTAATTGTTTCCTTTGCAGTCTTTTCTGTTTTCTTTGCTACTTCTTTACTTGTTTTAATAGCAGTTTTAGTATTTTTAACTGTTGATTTTACTTTTCTTTTATCTTTTATTTTCTTTTTTAATTGTTTGATTTTTGCCTTTGATTTCTGATAATTTTCCTTGGTTTTCATAAATGATTTTTGACCTTGTTTATTAAATTGATTAACACTTTCATCAAAGGCTCTATCAGTAGCAAACTTTATTTTATTACTTGCATATTCATTACTGTTAATATCATTACTAACAGTTTCTTCCGCTTTTTCTTTTGTTCTTACAATATTATCTTTAAATCTTTCAGTTTGAACTACTGCTTTGTTAATTGTTTTTACACCTTTTTTTTCTATATCTTTGACTTTAATATCTGCCAAGATAACCACCTCCTAACTGTTAATTACCTTCGCCGGGTTTTGTAGTCATAAGTTTATATAGTTTAGTATTCGTTGGGAATTTGTTTATAAACGGAACTAATGAACTACCTACTTTCAATAGTCCTTGTCCTGCTCCTACATTTGTGATATAGCCCATTTGTAGTTCAGATATATTAAGTAACTTTGCTAGTTCTAATCTGTCGGTACTAGCCTGATTTAACATTACTATAAACTCACTATTGGCTAACATTGTTCTAGCAGTATGACTTTGTAATAAATCATCAACATTCTGTGTTATACCAGTACAATATGCTCCATATTTTCTCACACGCTTCCACAAAGTGAATAGGAAGTTAGCAGAATACTCGTGTTGAAATAATAGATAAATTTCATCAATAAAAATAAAGGTATTTCTACCTTTACTCCTGTTTGTGGTTATTCTATTTAAAATACTATCAAGAACTACTAACATACCAATAGGTAATAATTGCTTTCCTAAATCTAAAATGTCATAGCACAATAATCTGTTATTAGTATCAACATTTGTGTTTTTAGCAAAGGTATTTAAACTACCATTTGTAAATAGTTCAATCGCTAACGCAATTTCTTTTGCTTCTGGTTCATTTTGTTTTAATAATTCTTCTCTAAAATCTTGTAATGTTGGTGGAACTCCTTGATAATTTCCTTGTTGATAATGTCTATAAACCGAAGCAGTACATCTATCTATAATACTTTTTTGCTTTGGTCCAAGATTATTTCCACCAATCAACTGTTCACATAGAGAAAGTATAAACTCTGATTTCAAAATTACCGGGTTAGCACCATCTCCATATTCACTATTTAAGTCCATAGCATTTATATGATTATTACTTGTTGCAGATATATGAATTACCTCTCCACCAAGTGCATTTATTAACTGAGAATACTCACGCTCTGGATCAATAATTATTACATCTGCATTAGGGTCACGAAGTATTACTGATACAATTTCGTTCTTTCCAGTAAATGATTTACCAGAGCCAGAAACTCCAAGAATAAACGAATTACCATTTAATAATTGTCGTCTATCTGCGATAATCATATTTTTACTTATAACATTTTGACCATAATAAATTCCGTTTTCGTGATTTATCTCTTGTACCCTAAAAGGTATAAATACTGCTAGGCTTTCAGTCGTCAATGTTCTTAATGCGTCTATCTTTCTGACTCCAAAAGGCATTACAGTATTTAGTCCATCCATTTGTTGATATTTAAGTATTGAAAACTGACATAAATGTTTTCTAGCAGTAGTTAATAAACTTTCAGTATCATTATCTAATTGTTCCTTGCTATCTGCCGTATGCACCATTGTTAGAACACTTAAAAACATTCTTTGGTCACGAGTTGTTAAATCATCTAAAAACTCTTTTGATTCAATTCTTTGTTGTTCTAAATCATAAGGTATTACTGCACTAAAATTATTATTAGAGTTTTGTCTTCGTTGCCAATTTGTTATATTCGTTTCAACACCTAGTCTTCGATTCTCCACCTCTCTAACTGCCTCGTCCATAGGAACAGGTATGACATCAATACTCATCATCATATTTCTATTTAAGTCTGTAAGTTCTGCCACCATATTATCTTTAATATAACTTGCATATTCTTTTAAGAAAATGACTCTACCATATTTCTTACCCATTTTAAAATAATCTTTTTCAAACTCAAAACTATCAGGGCATATAAAATCTTTGAAACTATGTCCTTTTTTCATATTTTGTATCATATCAAAAGTAAAAGCATTTTCCTCTCCTTGCCTATAAAAATCGTGACAAAGTCTTAATCTATCTTCTGCCTCCAATTCAATACATTTAGATCCTAACTGTGAAAAATGATTTATTAAATCTGCACTGATTCTTGTAAAATAGTTTCTTGCTTCTTCTATACTTTTTTTATTAACTGAAACTGTTATAAATTTTTCTTGTGTGATTCCGTTTGCCCCTGTTGCTTTATCTAAAAGCATTTTATTATATTCTTTTCTATATTCATCAAGTTTGTCATTTGCTAATGGTAATAAAATATTTTTTTCAAAATCTATTTTATTTAATCTTCTATTTAATATAGTTATTTTAGTGGTTGCTCCTGCATCAAATGAATTTAATAACTCACTATATTCTAAAAACATACCCTCTTTATCTGCCCTACTTGCAACTGCATAATTTATATCAGTAAATCGGTAACATTTTGAATATTTATTTTTTCCTACTTGAAATATTCCATCTTGCCATATTCTAGTAACAGGTATAACATCTTGTATTCCTTTTGGAACTACAAATGCTTCTTTATCTTGTTTGAATAGTGTTCTTAATGTCTTCACTATTTTCACCCTCCTTTTCTAATTTATCTTTTAATAATTCGTAGTAAAAATTAACTGGTTTAAAAGTTAGATTCTTTGGTATTAAAAACTCTGATTTAATATAGGCGTATAAAAACTTTTCGGCTGTCATACCGTTATAAGTTACAAAACCTATTGCAGCAAAAGGTGCAGCACCTAATATACATACCCAAGACAAAGTTTCTATTCCAAAGTGTCCTTTTAATAAAAAGTATAATAATACTGCTACACCACAAGCCAATATAGAAAAAACGAACTGTCTTAATGACAGTCCGAAGAAAATGCTTTCTGTATAGTTTCTTATTTCCCTATTTATTTTTACTTCCATTTGTACCTACCTTTCTTTGTCCTTTTTATTTTTATCAAATGTGTTTGCAAGATTTCCACCGGACAATACTTTATTAAAATCTTGCTTTGCTTTTGAAATATTTTCGTTATAATAATAGCCATACGCCCAGTCAATTTTTTTATCAGTGATTTTATAGTTAAATGCAATAATATATTCTTTACTATTGTCTTTCATTGTTTTTTCAATTAAAGCAACTGGTTGCTTATTTCTATAACCTAAATCTATAACATACATACCACCATCAAACATTCTAGTAGTATCTCTATCAATTGTTTCTCCAATAAATAAACTGTGTTGTTCTCTTATGAAATCCTTGTTATCGTTTACCCAACTTTCTAACATTTCATAAGAAGAATATTTTTCATTTTTGTATTCTTCGCTCTTTAAAAATTCCCCTGCAATCATATTGCAAAAATCATAACTAACATCATTTTCTGGTGTTGATGATTTTGAAAGCATATCATTTAACAAGTCGTATCCTAATACAAATGTGAAATACGCCTTTTCACTTTCTATAACGGTTTTATCAATATAAAACTCATCAATATAATCCCTAACATTTTGTTTTAATCCAATAGTATTTAATGAAACTGTTTCTATTTCTTCTTTTTTGTCATAATCTTGTTCATTTTCATATATATGGACAAGGTTTTCTTTTGGATTATCCAAATTTAAGTCATCAGCCTCTATAATATAACCTTTATATTTCATAGTATCATTTATTGCTAGTCCTTCAAAATATTGCATAACATCTGGTGTATCAAAACCAGTCTTTTTATCCAAATATTCTTTTGTAATTCTATTGTCTGCACAATATTGTAGATATGCTTGAACTCCGTCTTTGTAATCAATATCTTCTGGATATAACTCGTGAATAGAGTTCCAAATAGAATAATGAACTTCATCAGTCATATAGCCTATTTTTTTACCTTCTTCCAAATAGTTATAGATATAATAGTCAAAGTTGTAGTCCCACTCTGGAACTTCGAGATAGCCTCCATCATACTCCTTTGTATAAGGTGTAAACTCTATTGCTTCACCATAATCATCACTTGCTAATACAAAAATATTATCATTACCTGGATTATACAAAATATAATCAATGTGTTTATTTTGATGTTCCATTGAATCTTTTAAAAAAGTTTCTATATCATTTTTTATTTTTTCTATCTTTTCGTTCATTTGACACCTCCTTATAATCCCATCATTTCACGAACGACTCTATCAGATAATTTTATTGTTCCTACAAGCACTAACATATTGAAAATTAACTCTCCAATATATTTCCACACCTGCGTGACTGCTGCTGCATTTGCGTCCACTACTGGTGGTGAACTTGCAAATAGAGAGAATATAATACAAGATAAGACTATAATTGCTCCCTCTAAACAAACGGCACAATAAGATTTAATAAAACTCTTTCCAACACTTTGTGTAGGTTCTCCTGCAAAAGTAGATAACGGTATCGGTGCTATTGCAGTATAAAGATATAACTTAAAGAATCTTCCATAAACAGTCATTATCATTATGAAAGATAATACTGTAATAAATAAGCCACCAATTAGTGTGACTGCCCATAGGGGTATGGATTCAAAGAAACCACATTTTTCTACTGCCGTTATAATTTCTTGTGGTAATGTTGTGCTTGTTGCTCCACCTAGTCCTGAAGCCTGAATAATTGTAGATATAACTCCTTGAACTATCTTAAATAATGAAAGCATTAAATCAAGTCCGTACGTTACCACTATCTTTGCGATTGCGAATCGTATAAATAATTTAAGAGCGTGTTCCGGTTTCTTTACTTCTGTTATAGAGCCACAAGTTTTCATTACACCAACTACAAAGAATAAAACTAACAATGCAAGTCCAATAGCTTGAACAGCACCGTGAATATTTAGAATTACATTCCAAATACTTCCGCCTTTAAAAGTTTCCGGAGTTTGCGTAACTAATTGCCATATTTCTCCTAACTTTGAGTTCCAAGTATCAAGTGCATTTTGTAAATTTTGCACCACCCAATTATCGCTCAATATTAACACCTCCTTGTAAAAATAAGATGAGGACGAGTAGAATATTTACTCGCCCTTTGATAATTGCTTAACCTGTAATCATATTTAAAATTTCTTTTGCAAATGTGATTACAATACCACCTGCAACTGTCAAGAAACCATTGGCTCTTTGACTAGGGTCGTGACTCTTTAATGACAACCCTACTTGAACTATACCAAAGCCTAGCAAAATCATACCTATTGCTCTAATTAGTCCAAAGATAAAGTTAGATAAGTTATTTACAACAGTCATTGGATCATCTGCTGCTAAAACATTCACACTTGTTCCAATGGTTATTGCAAAAAGACTTACTCCTAATACATAAGCCTTAAATAATTTCTTTCCTTTACTACTCATTTTTAATTGTTTACTATTTTTATTCATAAATTTCATTCTCCTTTTCCTTTAAAATAGTCTTCTACCTCTTCCGAAGTAATCAATTCATAGTCATTTGCTATATCTTCAATTTCTGTGAAATCATAGTTATCTACATTTTCATCAATACTAATTGAAGCAATAGCATTTTCTGTTCCTCCGTGTAAGTAAGGTTTTTCTTTTCCATCAGTAGTAAATGCTACATTCGGATGTTTTAAAATATCATACTTAAAGTCCATTACTGGTCTTTCTCCTCTTATAAAAAGGATTGCAGATTTATTATCAAGTAACCTTACTTCATCAGGAGTTAATAACTCCCTACCACTTATTTGATAGTTAGTTGAATAATTGCCACTTCTACCACTTGATTTTCCATAAGTATTAGTGTCAATCGTTTCTTTCCCCAATAGTTCTGAAACATACTTGTGAGTAGATTGCTCGTTTCCTCCTAGATATAGAAATTCATCGCAATTTCCTACTATTGACTCCCATTGCTTCTCAAAAAGTGCTTTTAATTGTGCTAGATTTTGAAGAATAATAGATACTGAAACCTCCCTTGAACGCATAACTGAAAGTATCTTGTCAAAGTCATCTGGGAGTGAAACATTGGCAAACTCGTCCATTATAAAATGAACGTGTACGGGTAAACTTCCATTGTATTTATGGTCTGCCAAAAAAAACAACTGTTGAAACAGTTGCGTGTATAAAATACTTACTAAAAAATTAAAACTTGTATCATTATCTGGAATCAAAGCAAATAATGCTGTTTTCTTTTCTCCTAATGATGGTAAATCTAATTCATCAGTAGCAGTTAAAGAAGCCAAACTTTCTAGGTTAAATTTTTCTAATCTTGCAGCCAAAGTAATCTGAATAGATTTCAATGTTTTAGCAGAACCACTATGATAATCACGGTAATATTTGACTGCAATATGCTCTGGTTCTCTTTCTTCTAATCTATTAAATAAAACATCTAATGGACTTACATAAGAGTCATCATCTTCGTGGACTTCTCCTGCTCGAAGTAGTTCCATAACCATTGGAAAATTTTGCTCATCCTCTGGTGCTTCGTATTTAAGATAAAATACAAGTGCTAGTAGTAACATACTTGCAGCAGTATCCCAGAACGGATCATTAGACTGGCTACCCTTTGGTGTTGTTGACTTAAATAAATTGGTTACAAGTTTTTGAACATCATTGTCATTTTTTAGGTAAACGAACGGATTGTAGCAATGGCTCTTTTCCATATTTATTAAGTCTAACACTTTTACCTCATAGCCTTTCTTTTTCAACAATTCGCCTGTGTCCCTCACTATCTCGCCCTTGGGGTCTAGAATTACCATTGAGGTATTGCATTGCATTACATTTGGTTTGCAATAAAATCTTGTCTTACCTGCTCCACTACCACCACAGACTAATACATTTAGATTTCTTCTATGCTTTTTTCCATTTAACCCTATACAAACATTTTGAGTTAATAATTTATTATTATCCATAGGTAGTTGTTTGTACTTTTTATTTATCTCGTTTGCATTTTCCCACCTTGCAGAGCCGTGTTCTTCTCTCCTACGGTAATTCTTTTTAGTAGATAAATAAATTGTAATTGCCATTACATAACCAACAATAAATATTATTATTACTTTTATTGAACTATCACACCAAGTAATATGAAAAGGATTACCAATAACATCTGAAAAATCTTTCATTATTTGTGGTAATCCTCCATTTATTGATGGGGCAATTAAAAGTGCTAACCATATTGTCGGTATTAGTCCAATACAATACAACCACTTTGGATAACTAGAATCTGTATTCATCTCTCCTCATAGACCTTGTGAGAACTTTTTTTTTAGGTGGGGCGTCAATGGCTCTTAATAAAACCTCATCAACATATTCTGTATCTTTGCCCTCTTTAATCATTTTATTTCTAAACTCATTTAAAGCATTGATAAGAATACCTAACTCGTATTTATCAAGTTCTAACACTTTAATTTCTTCTTTCATAATTCCTCCTATCTTTCGTGTTCCTTATTTTTTTGTGCTTTTGAAATAGTTTCAAAATATGCACTCATTCTAGTATTTATATCTTCCATATTGCTACGCATAGAAGTTAATTCATTTCTTACCTCACTTGCACTCATATTTTTTAACGCCTCTGGAATAGTGTTGATATTTATATCTGATACATCAATTCCATATTTCTTACATAACATATATGAAGTAGATTCACATTTAAAATTATCTAGTTCAATATTTCCTGTTTCTTCGAGTGCAGACCTAGTTAGTTCTTTTGCAAGTTGTTTAAATATTGTTGGAGTTTCTCCACCCCTTTTAACATATAAAACATTATCTTCCCTATTCCATAGTGCAACTTTATCACTATTTGGAATTTCATCTACTGCCTTTATATCAACAGGACAGTCTTTTAAAAGAGCAGTTAATTTTACTCTATCATCATAATTGATAGTTCTTGGCTTTTGTGTAGAAGTTGTTTGTGATATATCAAACATTTTCTTAACATTGTATGAAATAGCAGAACTACCATCTGACCTTGTATAAGAATCTCCCGGTTCTAATATCTTAATACCATTTGCACCTTTCTTTATAAATGCTCCGGATTCTTTCCAATCATCAAATTCTTTTATTTGTATAGCATTAGGATAAGTAGCAGATATTACAAGTGCATTACCAACAGAGTATTTGTCGAATCTTCCTTGAACATCTAGGTATTGTTTATACTTGTTAATATCTGTTTTTATCTCATCTGCTGTTTTGTCCATTAAATCATATACTTCTTGTCTTTCTTGTTGCTTCCTTTCTCTCCAAGCATTTTTATCAAAAGATTTATTTGATTTAGTGGTATTATTATTAGCATTAGCCATTATTTGGTCAAAATCATTCATATTCTATTACCCTCTTTCCTTTGATTTTTTCTTTTTTGATTTTGGTTGTTTGTGTTTTGTAGTTTTGTTTTTTTCTGGTTTTTCTTTTTTTATTTCATCTTTATCTAAATCTTTATCTTTCTTCTGTTCTTCTCTTATTGCTTTTATTTCTTCTCTAACAGATGGTTTTTCAGATTTAGTACCCTTGTCTGACTTGTTTTTGTTGTCTAAGGTAGGCTCTGACAGAGGGCTTTTTTCTGTCTTTGCCACTTGGGGGTTTGACATTTCATTTTCCTCCTTGCTTATAGGTTTAGATAAAATATCATCAACCAATTTTTCTTCGACACTCTTAATAACAACACCTTTATCTTTACTGTCTTTTGATTTTTGAATTTCACTTTTAATAGAAGCCGTATCAACAGTAGCAAGATTAAATCTATCAACAATACGATTTATTTTACTTGCGTCTTCTGCTCTAACCATAATGTCGACCATACCATCTACACTTTTACCTCTACTTTTTAAAGCACAAAATAAAACACCATATCTTTTTGCTTCCTCTGTGAATTTTCTTAAATCTTCTTCCTTAACAGTAAATACTTTAAGCTCTTTACCAGATTTAAGCATATTAGTAAGCCTTGTCTTACCTTTTGTTTGTTTTTGGTCTTTTAATATCGCAATCATTAGTGCAGCAATATTTTTTGCTCCACTTCCAGATAGTCTTACTGCTACCTCTAATCCTTGTAAACTCATTCTTACAATAGATTCAGCAGCGTCACCTGATGTGTTCATTTTTCTCTACCTCCTTTTCTTGATTTTTTTCATCAGATAATTCTTGAAGATTTTGTTCCATCTTCTTACTTCTTTCTATAATATCTTTACATAGCACCACCTCCTTTCGTAACGGATTTATTTCTTTATTTAAGTTATCTATTTGTTCCTTAATTTCTTCCTTTTCTTGTTTTGACTTTGACTTTTTATGTTTGTACCAGAGTTTACTTCTCTGATCCATAAGTTCTTCAAGTCTTTTTTCTTTATCTTCTTTAAACGCAAAAAACTGCTCGTCAGTTTTTAAATTATTTCTGACAAGCAGTCTTGTTTCATTTGATATTTCTTCCATCTTTCGTACATCAGCACGAATAGCAGGAGATAATTTTTGATAAGGATACTTTTTAGGAAATACTCTTAATAGATAACAATAGTGAATATATAAAGCATAAAATCCTTTTGGCTTTCGCTTTTTATAATAGTTAGAATTATACTTTTTCTTGTTACCATATTCTTCTATAAAAGGTACTCGTTTGATATATTCTTCATCAATTCTTTGCTTAATTCTATCAATAGAATATTCATTGCCAAAATATCTTTCAATACGGATATTTTTCTTATATGGACTTCTTTTTATACTTAACTTATTACCTCTATAAATCAACTCATAATCCATAGCTTTCATTAAATCTTCAAAATCATAATAAGAAGTAGCCATACCTATTGCTCTATCTAAATCATTTTTTGCAATAGAGTAATAATTAATTTTATTGTTATTATCTTTTTGGTAATTAGCAAAATTGATTCTACTATTTCTGCAAGGCTTTTCTTTTATTACCGACAAGCCATATTCCTCACATAAAGAATCTGATAATCTTCTCAATTCTGCATAAGTTTCTCTTTTATCATAATATCTTTTTCCATCTTTAAATGATACGGAATTTATTACAAAATGATTATGATAATGATTAGTGTTAAGATGTGTACTAACAACAACTTCAAACCTATCTCCCCACATTTCTTCGGCAAGTCTTACTCCAATAGCGTGACATTGTTCCGGAGTAACTTCTCCCTCTGCAAATGACTGAAAGGCGTGAAAGCCAAGTATTCCTCCTGTCTTACCATATTGCTCTTTTGTAATAGTCATTTCTTCTAATGCAGTTTTAGGATTACAATTCACACCAGACACATAAAATTGCTTTTCTGTTTTATAATCTGCTTCAACATAATCAATAACATTGTGTAAGTCATAATAACTGTCTTTACCATAATCACTATTGATAGTCTTTTCAATATTAGTAGTATAATCTATTACATTATCTAATCTCTTTTCTATTTTCCATATTCCTGTCGTTGCTATCTTTCTCACTCCTTTCATTTTGGGTATAAAAAAGAGCAAACCATTTCTGATTTACTCCATATATTGTGATTTTAACTATACCTTAAACTTTAATCTATTATCTTTTTTATATGTTTTTCTCTTGGGATTGCCCTCAACTCTAAATATATTATTACTCTTTATGTCATAAATAACAGACCATACTGTATCAGCATCAGTTTTTCTATCATACTGACACATAAACCCATATTTTCCTGATAGTATATCCTTAATTAAATCAAAAGAATAGTTGTTCTTGTGTTTCTTTAAAGTGTCATAAGCAACTAAATATCTTTCTTCTGATTTCCAATTATCTACTTCATAGTTATTAAATTTTTTCATTTTTGTAGAATTAAATTCATTTGCTGTTGTTACAAAGTTACCATTTCTAGTTGGTTGTATTATTTCCATTTCTTTACAATTACACTCAACAACCACAATATTTCCTGCCCTATCTGCAATAGTTAGTGTTTGTTGCGATGCTATGGGAATACTTTTTAACAAAGAAATTGCTTCATCAGTAGTTTTACATTTTTCAAGTAAATATCTAACTAACATACCAGCATTAAATCCTGCTTTTATAGTAGTTGGATAAATAAATGTTAATCCAACTGCTAGACCATATTCATTGATACCATCTTCCATCTCTATAAATGCTGTTGTATTTCCATTAAAAGCATACGCATTATCTAAATTATATAAACAATTCATATATAATTTAGATAATGATACAAGAAAATCACTATTTCTTCCAAAAAATATATTATTTTTGTCTTTAACTGCTATACAAGTGCAATGGTTGTTAAATTCAAAGCAATACATACTTAATAAAAAAGTATAAAAATCTTCATAGGAACTATTTTGTCCTTTTGCTAGACCTTTTATTTCTTCTAAAATTTCTGGGTAATATTTTTCATAAATAGGTAAACACTCTTTAGCAAACTTTTTTCTTTCATCAGTTATTTTAAAAGTGTGATTATTACTAATTATTTTTCCATTATTATATAAAAGTTTTCCCCAGTTAAAACCTGCTTCATAATGACTTTTTTTAAATCTTCCATGATACATATTTTTTATCTTCCTCCTCATATTTTTTGAGTAAGATCTTGCTCTGTTTAAATGATAAGATAATAAAAAATTTAAGTCAATAGAATAAAAATTTTTAGTAAAACTTTTCAAAAACAAAAAAAGACTATCATTTATTGATAATCTACTCGTTAAATTGTAATTTGTAATTATTTCAATACTTCATTTAATTCTTTTAATGATAGTTCTCTAATCAAAATATTATTATCTTTTTCATCAATAACAAACTTCATTAGTTTATTTATTGCCTTATAATAATCTATATCTCCTAAAACTCCATTATTAGTTGTACTTACAAGCATTAATTTCCATTCATCAACTTCTGTATCATCAATTTTATATAATGCCCTGGGATTCTTCGGAAGTGAAGTTAAGGTACTTTCTGTTAGTGCAAATGCACCAAATGGCTTACCATCTGTCCCTTTATAAAAATTTGGATTTCCTATATAAGCATTTTTCCAATCACCATTTTCTTTTTTCATAAATTTATTAAATAATCCCATAATTAAATTCCTCCATTAATTGTAATTTATATTACTGAATTTCTGTTATAACTTGTTACATCACTGCCAATTTTTTTGTATAGTTCCTTGACGGTAATCTGTTTCTTTTGAATTGCTTTTAATTCGTTATCAGTTACTCCTATAAACTCAACAAAATTGACTTTACCGTTTTGAGTATTTATTTCGTGAAATTTATCATCAGGCACAGTAATAAATCCAGTTATATTAGATTTTCTATTATAATCAATTCCCTCAGTTTGACCTGTATATAAATACTCATACGAATTAAATACTTCTCCTTTTGTAAAAGTGATTCTAGCAATAGATTGTAAAATGCCACAAATACATTTTATTTCATTTCCTTCATTTTCATAATTATCTTTTTTCAATTTAAAGGTGAATTCCATTCCATACCCACTTACATCTTTTACATCGGACTCTTTTTCGTATAACTCTGATAGTCCATAAGTTATAAAATGCCAATAATCGCCACCATCATAAATACTTATACCTTTGAGTGGATCATTACCTCCAAGTTCCCAACTAATTAATGTTCCATAATGTTTTGGATTCTCTTGATTAGGATATATATTATCGCACAAATTAGTTATAGCATCCCAACCATTTACATTAACATCATTGCTTTTATCACTTTTCTTAAATTTATCAAATAATCCCATAATTAATTTCCTCCATTAATTGTAATTTATCTATAATCCAAGTCCGTCAATAATGTTTACTATTTCATCATAGTTTGGAACTTTATCTTTTATATTAATATAATCATTTTGAAAATTTTTTAATTCCTCTCTTCCAGTTTTATTATCTATTTGTTTTACATCTAAATCTGTTCCATAATCCAGCAACAGTTGCAATGTCTTAGCAGCATTATTATTCTCATAAAATCTTAGAGCAAGTAGTCCATTTTGATTCATATAATTTTCTTGATAGTTACAGTCTGCACCATATTCCAATAAAAGTTTTGTTGCACCATAATATCCACATTCTGTTGTATATGTTAATGGAGTATTTACACCTTTTGGGGTTTCAGAAATCTGAACATCAGTTTTAGCACCATTTTTTAATAATAGTTCTAACATTTCCCACTCATCTTTTTCCTTGTTACTATCTGGATTATATTTTATAGCATAATATACTGATTTTGTACTTTCATTTGGATTCCAACCATTTTTTAAATATTCCTCAACCTGATTATAATTGTTATCCCTAATCGCAACTAATTCTTTTCCTTCTTTTTTTATTAAATTTTGATGCTGAACCTCATCATAGTTCACAAATTCATTTATTATTTGGTAATCCTTAATTCCAAGTAAAATAGTAAGAACTAATAAAATAACAAATACTTTTTTAAACTTCTTTTTCGTAAATCTTATAATTCCAAATATAATTGTTAATATTAGTAAAATTAAAATAATTACATTAAAAACTATAAATAATACACCTAAAAATCCAACTATAGGTATTGCACTTAAACTACCCATAAACCCACATCCTTACTTATTTCTACGAATTACTATTTAGTAATTAAATTTAATTCACTAAAAATATCTTTTAAAGATATAAGGACATTTCTGTTATCAATCATAAATGAAAGAAAATCATTTTTCTTATCATTAGTATCTAGTCTATTCATTACTACTGAAATAACATCTGATTTTATATTTTGTCTATCTAATTCTTTTAATATTGAACAATCTAAGTTTGATAACATTACTACCCTCTCCCAACGATAATAATTATATCATTTAATTTATTTTTTTACCATAATCCAGACAAAATTCATTCATCTTTATCTGGTCTTAAATATTTATTTTTCATTTCTATAATGAATTCATCTAATTTATCAATTTCTTTTTTTAAATGAGGTACATCTATTACACCTTTTGCATTTGCAATTCTGGCTATCTGATTTATATTATTTCCAATGTTGCGAATATTTTTTATTTCTTCATAAAATTGCTCTGACGGTTTCTCTTTCGGTTTATAACCTACAATAAGATGTCTAATATAATCAGAGGCATTCATACCAACTGCTTGTGACTTACACTTCATAATATATTCTTCTTCATCATTAAGCCATATTTGTTTTTTTATTCTACGACTTCGCATTTAACAACCTCCGGATCTTCTTCGTGTTCATTATCTCTTAATACTATTTGTCTTTCCAGTTCACTTATACGATTTACTTGTAAGCAACACATCAAGGTGGTCATTGCAAGACCTCCTATGATAAACCCTAAAACAAAAAATAATAATTCACTCATTACTATCACTTTCCTTTCTTCAATATACAGTTTTGTCTAGCAAGGGGATTGGGGATTTCCCCACAAGCGAATTTATACGGGAGTATAAATTCAGTGCTGGCTAGACATAAGTTTTATTCCCCAAGAGAACACTTGCCACAATAAGGACAATAGTGTTTGCAATTTTCACATTGCATTTTCATAAAAGATTCTGCGTCTAATTCATCATCATCTTCCTCAAAATCTTTCTCTGGTTCTTCTTCAATTTCTTCAACTTCAAACTCGATTGGTATAGTTGTATCTATCTCAATAATTTCATTTTCTATTACAAATTTTGCTACAATCAATGCTGCTTCTTTTTGATTTCTTGCTTCAATTTCAAAATAATCTTCATTAACATTTGTAACTTTTACTTCATATTTTTTATCTTCTATTTCACTTAAAAGACCAACTTCAATTAGTAAATCTTCAATATCAAGTTCTAATTCCTCACACATTTTTACAAACGGAATTAAGTAAAAACTTGGCTTTAATCCATTTTCAAACCTTGATATTTCTGCGTGACTTATACCAATTTTTTCAGCAAGTTTTCTTGTTGAAATACCTTTCTCATTTCTTCTTGTTTTAATAATATTTGCTAATTTTAAATAATCAAATTTCATAATTTCACCTTTCTTTTTCATATCTTTTTTTATAATTTATTCCTACTTTGGCACACAAAAAATCATTGAAATCCTTTCCAATTTTAGGTGGATCATCAATGACTTCATACTGCTTTGGAAGAACAGTTTTAAGTGCCATTGTTGCTATTCTTCCTGCACTATCATTATCAAAATGCAGATATATTTTTTTAATATTTTGATTCTGATTTAGATAATAATTTAATGCTAGTGGTATCTTACTCTCGTCAATTTTTTTAGCCGGTTGATATACACCTGCTAGTGAAAGTAAGTTATCATTATACCATTCTTTATTTTCCAATTTATTAAGTGTTGCGTATGATAATAAATCAATAGCACTTTCAAATAAATGAACTGTATCACTCTTTTCTAGTGAATCTAATTTAAAAGAAAATGCTTTATGACTTCCATAAGCGTCTTTCATATATCTACTGTTATTTGTTGCTCTGACTCCTGCATATCTTGGTACTTTGTTTTTATCATAGCCTACAAATACTACATTATGATTAGGTAAATCTTCATATATTAAGCGATTATCTATACACTCACTTATAATATCTTTATCAATTCCACGACCAATTAAATAACTCATAACTTTATCTGTTGTAGTTGATTTCTTTGGCAAAATAAGTCTTATATTTTGAACTTTTTTAGGTTGCTGATATACAACAGGTGGTCTATCATTTGAGTATCCTAAAATAGTTTCTACTGCCTGAATAAAAGTATATTCTCTAACTTGAATTAAGTATTCTAACGCAGTTTTTCCACCTATTCCTCTTGAAAACCAATACCACATACCATTACTTATTTTTAAACTATCGTGTGTTCTAGTCATATAAGTATCTCTACTAAAATGCACTAATTCATCTGGTTCATAGTTTTTCAAATAAGTATATAAGTCCATTTCTTTTGCTTTTCGTATTTCTTCCGGTTGATAATAAGCCATACTATTACCTACCTTTCCTTTGCTTTTTTCTTTGATTGTTTTGCTTTATATTCTTCTGCTAATTCTGCTATTATTTCATCAGTATTATCTTCTAATAATTGATTTATATTTAAGTCAGAATCCATCCAACCTTGATATAAAGTTTCCAATGAATTTTTTTCATTTTTTAATGCTTTTATTTCATCTAAATCATACCTTTGTGATTCTGGATAAAACAAACACATTAGTTCTTCTTTCATTGTAGTTTCATAAGATTTATCTATTATTTCCTTTGAAGTAAGTGTTTCTAATTCTTTCTTATAAGAATCAAATTCACTTTCTAATTTAGAATATAATTCTTCTCTAATTTTTTCTTCCATAATGTCACTTTCCTTTCTATAAAATAAAAAAGAGCGAAGATAGTTTTTACTAAAATCGCTCTCCTTGGTTATTTTACCAATTCCATTTCTTTCATAAGATAGTAGAAATATTTTCCTCCTAAATAAAACATTTTCTTTTGTTCAATAAGCATTCTATCAATACAAGAAGTAAAGTATTTTACTAATAATTCTACTTCTTCTTTTGTTAATGAATCTGATTCGTTATTTTCTATTATTGCTTGAATTTTGCTATTTGTACCCGTTATTTCTTGGCAAGTTCTGTTGAGTTCCATATACTCTTTTTCCTTGTTTAGTTGTTGTGTCTGTTCATTAAGTACATACCAAAATAAGTCATCAAATTTCTTCTCCATTTCCTTATCAAAGTCCATATATTCATCACCTTTCTTTTTGGATGTGAATATTTTAACACAATAGCCTTTTAGAATTAAATGTGCGATTTACCTCTCGTATTCTTTTTTACATTCTTGACTATCATCACTTATGTCATTACCATCATCAATGATTTCTTTGTCTTTGTTATTAAGATTCAATTTTATATTTAATTCATCTAATCTTTTTGATTTTGTTTTCAATTCTTCCTCTTGTGGGAAAGGTTTTTCAATTTCTTTTTTAGCACTTTCATAATTCTTTTTAGTATCTTCAAGATTATTTTCTATACTAGAAAGTCTTGTTTCTATACCATTTAAAACATTATCAATACGGGTTATATTTCCACTAGGATCACTGCCCAATTCTGTTTTATATGATAAATTATTCTTCATACTAGCATAGAACTTTCTATCCATAGTATCAAAAGATAATATAATTTTAAAACCTTTATAATCTCCAATTTCAAGTGGTTCTGGATTAGTCATAGACTTACATATTTCAATAATCTTTTCTCCTGCTTCTTTTCTTTCAGTAAAGTCTGTACCTTTTATATTCATTTTTTCAAAAGAATTATCTGGAGTATTATTATTGTTAAACACCTCAATATCTTCTTTCATATCTTCAATTCTATTCTCTAATCTTTTTATTTCATTTGGATAATATTTGATTACTTTATCTTCTAATGCGTACTTTTCACTCAAATAATTTTGTTTTAATAATTTTAATTTTGCAACTTGTGTATCAAGTTCTGTTTTTTCAATTATATCTGGATTTCCTGCTGCTAATGCTTTAATTTCAGCATAAGACAATGCAGTTTCATCAATATCTTCTGCAAACCTCACAGGAGTTTTTGATGTCATTATTTGTGAAATAAATCTTTGCTTATTTTCCACTAATTGATATAAGTATGCGTCAAAAGTTCCCTCTGTTACATATCTATAAATATCTACTTCCGGATTTTTATTTCCTTGTCTTATTATTCTTCCTGACCTTTGTATTAAGTCACTTGGTCGCCAAGGACAATCTAAATCGTGTAAGGCTATAAGTCTATCTTGACAGTTAGTTCCTGCACCCATTTTTTGTGTACTTCCTATAAGAACTCTAACTTGTCCTCGCCTTACTTTATTAAATAATTCTTGCTTCCTTGCGTCTGTGTTTGCGTCGTGAATAAAAGCAATTTCTTCTTCTGGTATGCCTCTATCTATAAGTTTTGTTTTTAAATCATCATAGACATTAAACTTGCCATCATTATGAGGGGTTGATAAATCACAAAACACCAATTGTGCAGATTTATCTTCACTTGTTTTATCCCAAATACTATAAATATTATCAGCACAAGTTGCTACTTTGCTATGCTCAAAATCTTCTAACATATCATTTGTAAGTCTTTGGTCTAGTGCTAATTTTCTTCCATCATTAGTTATTTTTAGCATATTATCAACTGATGAATCTACCATTCTATTTCTTATCTTCTCTGCTCTTTCAGATAAGTCTTTTACTAATTCTTTTTGAATTTCACTAGGCTCTATAACCACATTATGATAGTTGGCTTTTGGTACTGGAAGATTAAGCATTTCAGAAGTTTGAATATCTGCCACTTCTTTAAAAAGTGCCATTAGTTCTGGTAAATTAAAGAACTTGGCAAACCTTGTTTTTGCTCGGTAACCTGTTCCCTCTGGACTTAATTCTATTGCAGTTACAGTTTCTCCAAAAGTTGAAGCCCAAGCGTCAAATTGTTGAAGATGTCTTTTTTCTAGTTCTCCATATTGCAAGTATCTTTGCATTGTATATAGTTCTACCATAGAGTTTGAAATTGGAGTTCCAGTTGCAAATATGACACCTTTACCACCTGTTAGTTCATCAAGATATCTACACTTCATAAATAAATCTGATGACTTTTGTGCTTCTGTTTGTGCTATACCACCGACATTTCTCATTTTAGTGTAAAGAAATAGATTTTTATAGTAATGGGCTTCATCTACAAATATTCTATCAACACCTAATTCCTCAAAAGTTACAACATCATCTTTTCTTGAAGTATCATTTAATTTTGCAAGTCTTGTTTCTAAACTTTTTTTAGTTTTCTCCATTTGTTTGATAGAAAATCTTTCGCCATTATTATTTTTTAAATCTTGAATACCCAAAGTTATATCTTCTATTTGTTTTTGAATTATTGTAACTTGTCTTTCAACTGACATTGGTATTTTCTCAAATTGTGAATGTGAAATTATAATTGCGTCATAATCTCCTGTGGCTATTCTCGAACAAAACTTTTTACGGTTAGCAGTTTCAAAATCTTTCTTTGTAGTTACCAAAACATTTGCACTCGGATATAGTTGTAAAAACTCTTGACCAAACTGTTCTACAATGTGATTAGGAACTACGAATAAGGATTTATTACATAACCCTAATCTTTTTGATTCCATTGCAGCAGCAACCATTTCAAAAGTTTTACCTGCCCCAACTTCGTGTGCTAAAAGTGTATTACCTCCGTAGAGTATTCGTGCGATTGCATTTACTTGATGTTTTCGTAAGGTTATTTCCGGATTCATTCCATCAAAACTGATATGACTTCCATCATACTCTCGTGGTCTTATAGAATTAAATCTTTCATTATAAAACTTTGTTAATCTTTCTCTACGCTCTGGATCTTTCCATATCCATTCCTCAAAAGCAAGTTTTATTTGCTCTTGTTTCGCCTGTGCTATTGCTGTTTCTTTTTTATTTAATTCTGCTACTCTCTTACCATTTTCATCTTCATAGTAATCATAGATTCTTGTATCTTTAAGATTTAAACTATCTTCAATAATCTTATAAGCACTTGCTCTACCAGTTCCATAAGTATTAGTTGCTTTAATATTATACTTATCATAATTTTTCCCCTCTATCCACCACTCAGAAGTTGCTTCATTATAATGAACATTTATATTTTGACAAGCATAATTACTAGGATTTAATAAATATTCAATAAAGACTTTTATATCTTCAGGAGGAATCCAAGTAGAACCAAGTCTAACACTTATTTCACTTGCACTTAAATCTTTTGGTTGAACATCTTTTAAATATTTAACATTTACATTAAATCTTTCATCTGTTTCGGCAAAATGTTCTGCAATCTTTAATTTTTCTCTTACATTACCAGACAAATACTCATCTGCCGTAACCCAATGATTAGGCTCTCCGTATTCAGGAACATTGAATATTTCCCCCTCTAAATCTTTAAGCATTTTGTCCATATCCATATTACAAAGTTTCTGCATAAAAGTTATATCAACTCTTGCTTTTTCGGATAGTGAAACAATTAAAGCGTCGTTTGCATTATCAACAGATGTTATCTCTGTTTTAGGCTTGATAGTTCTTTTGGTGAACATATCTGCTTTTCTTGCAAGATTTCCATTCTCATCTAAAATTTCAAGAGAACATAACAGATAATAACTTGAATCATTTGAAAAAGCAGAGTTATTACCTCTACTATTGATTAGTCCATATTTCTTTGTAAACCTATCATATAATTGATTTAATTTTACTTGTTCTCTCTTTATATCTTCATCTGGATAATCTTCTGTCTGATATTCTAAAAGAGTTCTAACACAGTCCCTTATTTCAATTAACCCTTTAACTCTATTTTCAGTAGTCATTGCTAATTCTTGTGGGTACATTCTACTATTTTCTCTAAAATATATTTTGTCATCTATTAAAGTGTATGAGAAGTTTCTTACCGTTAAATCTGCTTCAATGGAATTATCTTCTTCTCCTATATCATCTAGTTCATACTCTTTTACTTCGGCGTGTATATTTGAAATTGCTCTTTCTAACTTATCTTCTAACTTTTCGTCATCAGAGATACAAGCAGAATCATAGCCAAACCTAGTTGAAATCATTTCCATATTTCCTAGTATCATTTCTGGATTATCAATAAAATACTGATTCATTTTTATACCATCATCATTTTCTCCAAGATATACCCAGTCTGGTTCAATATCAGTTATTGAATCTCTTTTTTGTAAGAAAATAATGTCTGATGTGACTTCGGTACCTGCATTTGCTTTAAATGTGTTATTAGGTAGTCTAATAGCACCTAATAAATCTGCTCTTTGAGCAATATACTTTCTAACACTTGGATTTTCTTTATCTAGTGTTCCTTTGCTTGTTATAAATGCAATAACACCACCGGGTCTAACCTTATCAAGTGTCTTTGCAAAGAAATAATCGTGAATTAAAAACTTATGCTTATCGTATTTCTTATCTAATACCTTGAAATCTCCAAATGGAACATTGCCAACTGCTACATCAAAAAAAGAGTTAGGAAGATTAGTATCTTCATAACCCTGTACTGCAACGGTTGATTTTTGATAAAGTTGTCTTGCAATTCTACCACTTATGGAATCAAGTTCTACACCATATAACTTACAATCTTCTAGTGAATCTGGTAACATACCTATAAAGTTACCAACACCACAACTAGGCTCTAATATATTGCCCGTTTTAAGCCCCATATTCTCTAATGCTTTATACATTGACCTAATTACTACTGGTGGAGTATAAAAGGCTGTTAAAGTCGATTCTCGTGCTTGTGAATACTCTTTTTCATCAAGTAAATTCTTTAATATACTATATTCATTACTCCAAGAAGAATCTTTTTCATCAAAGGCTTGTGGAAGTCCACCCCAGCCGACATATTTCGACAGTATCTCTTGTTCTTGTGGAGTTGCAAATCTATTTTCTTCTTCACATTTTTTTAACACTCTTATTGCTTCAACATTATTATTAAATTTTTCTCTTGGACTACCCTCACCTAAATTATCATTTGTAATTTTAAATTGATTTCTATCAGAAGTAGGTATTTCTGGGTGAATATCAAAACTTCTTATTTTATTACTTTTCTTCTTTTCAAATACTGGAACAATATTTTCTTCTTGAACTTCTGGTTCATCTTCAATAGGAAGTGATATTTCTTCTTTTACATTTTCCTCTATACTGCTTGGTTCTTCATTTGTATTATCTTTAATATCACTTACTTTAACTCTAAGATGATCATTTGCAGGATTTTCTTGTACTTTCCTATCAAATTCTTCTTTGGACATTTCACGATTAAATAAAGGATATCTAAAATCATATAATACGACATTACTAATTCCAATACTTAATATTTCATATTCATCTGCTCCAATATAAACTCTATCTCCTAAATGATATTGATATTCATATTTTTCTTCGGTCGGTTCTTCAATTATTTTTTCTGCTAGATTATTACTTGCCTCAATAAATTCTCTTTCTTGGTCTTTTTCATCAAGCCACTTCGGATATTCTTCTAATTCTTTTGAATTAAGGTATCTATCTTCGTGAATAAGAGTTTTTATTCTTTTTTCAATATAATTCCACTTAAATAATTGTTCTTTGGCACTAGCGTCAAAATAACCTCTATTAAACCTTACACCTTTATAATCAGTATTAACTCCAATTCCTGCTCCTTTTATTGTAGAAGTAGCACCACTTATTCCATATAAGTTTTTAAGATAATTTATATTATTCTCTGTTGATAAACTTTTACTAAATTGTTCGTAAATACTAAACTTTGTATCACGGTGTTGTTCTGTTAAATATCTATCAACAAACTCCTGTGTAAATTCTAAATCAGATACTGATTTTTCACTATTTTCATCAATAAAACTTAATTGGTCTGTTACACTTGGCAATGGTTCTATTCTATCATTTAACTGATTTAATAAAATCATTGCGTCATAGTGATAAGTTAAATCTTCCCAACTTACAAAACTTTCTGTATCTCTTGATAAGAAATTTCCTTTCCAAAATAAAATACCGTTGTCAAAAGTTTTATAACCATACATTTGGTCATCAACTATAACACCGGTATAATCTTTGTTAAATATTCCTTTGAGATACTCTGCTCTTTTTGTAACATCTTTTTCATTTTGTATAAAGTCTTTTATTTCCTTATTTGATTTTCTTAAATGAGGAGTTGTACTTAATATCTGATTTATCTTTTCATCAACTACAACATAATGTGTTCTACTTTGGCTTGGATCATAATTGTTTAAGCGTAAATCAATTCGTTCGCTACTATCTCTTCTGCTGATGTCTTCAAGTTGTTCATTAAGCCTATCCATTTCATAGGGTCTTGTTGTTTCATTTGTTCTGTTATCTTCTCTTTGACTTTCATTTCTGATACTATCTGTTCTACTCTCTCCATTGCTACTTCTTGAATATTCATCAAGTGTTCTGGAAGTTGATTGCTCATTAATAGAGTCGTGTATAGAGATTTCTTGTTCTCTTTCAAGTACCTTAGCCTCATCATTGCGTATTTGCCCTCCACTTGAATCTTGTTCTCTGGTATCGATAGGTCTGGTATCTCGTAATCCCCTTTGCGTGTGTAAGTTATACTCATCATTATTCCTCCTTTCAACAGTTTCTCTGCTTTCACTTACATCATAAGATAAATCTTTATCTATATCAAATGTGCGAATTTTATTTATTTCATTTATTCGTAACTTTTTAATAGTATTATAAATTTCACGAATACCCATTTCAGATATTTCGCTAGTGGCTACACCTAATCTATTTATAGTTTCATAACTATCAAATGCTAATATTGGTGTAAAATCTTCATTAGTGAAATAATCATTCGGATTTAATCCACACCTTTTAATCATTGAAAATGCAATACTATTTTCTAGTGCATTTTGAAACAATAACTGAACTGCTTCATCAGTCATTGGTTCAAGAGAACTATTTTCTCTATAAAACTTTAAATCTTCCAAATAATCTTGCATATTATCTTCAACAAGTATCTTTGATACAGACTTAATTGCAAGTCCAAGAGAACTTTTATCTTCAAGTTCTCCATATTTGTTTTCTAATGATTCAATAATATCTACTTCATAAGGTTTGGGAACTGACCATAATCTAAAACTTTTTCCATACTTACTATTTGTATCTGCAATATCAAATACATATCGTAAGTTAGTATAACCGTTATCTTCTGATAGAAGTGCTATTCCTTTTGAACCACGATTGACCCATCTGCCTACTTGCTTATTCCAAGTTTCTATTTTTGCACACGCTATTGCATTAGGTTTCTGTGCATAAATTAGAATTTGATCATTAAATGGATATTTATAGTTCATTGCAGCACATTCCAGAAACGACATCCAATTATCTGGACTATTACTTATTTGTGTTAGGGTTTCTCCATAAAGGTCTGTAATTAGTCTTAATTTACTCGCCATAATGCACCTCCTATTCTAAATTAGACTATTAGTTTGCCATTTTTTGTTCTTTAATCTTTTCTCTTACTTTAATTAAAACATCAAAGTAATCTGTTTCAACTGATATCATATCTTTAATTCTATAAAACAAAATATAAAATAAGTCAGTTATTTCATTATTATAAAATCTTATATCTAGTACAGTATTTCCATCATCTTCTGTTATTGGAACAGTATATCTTAATAATTTATCTTTTAATTTAGATGATTTATTTGAAATATTTTCATCTTCCTCATTAGTCATATTACTTAAAATCTCAATAAGTTTATTAAACTCATCTACATTTAATTTTATTTTAATTGGTGGTATTCTTTTTTGAAACGCCATTATAATTCCTCCTATCTTTCTTGTTCTTTTTCTTGTTTTATTCTTTCTGTTAAAGCAATATTATTTCTATATTTTCCTATTGCTTCTTTTACAGAAGTGTTACTTAAAATATCATCTACTTTTGCTTGAGCCTCTTTCTTATTTTTTGCTTCAACTTCAAAAGTGATAGTTCCATTTATATCTACATCAATTTCAAATTTTTTCACTTATTATCAGTTCCTTTCTCTTTATATCCACTTAAAAAAGCAGTTATTTGCTTATTTTTAACTG
>OJAW01000370.1_pt1 | contig 33476 bp, 57 predicted proteins | sample 1589151 | NCBI WGS metagenome assembly OJAW01 (sample SAMN03283290) | human gut metagenome | biome: human-associated habitat; material: feces | host: Homo sapiens | place: Peru | collected 2012
TGTCTTAATCTGGAGGCAGTCCTATGATGGAGTTGTGGAGTAAGAAATTGATGCAAGCTGAAGGGAAGAAAGAGATTTTGTATTATGGGTATACAGGACAAGATGTCAGTTCTAAAAAAATTGTATATTATTATGTAAAAACGTCTTTAACAGGGGGATTATTTATTCACAAAGACGGTTTTTTTTATAAAGCGATAAGTTCATTGCAATTAATTAACTCAAATATGCCAGCTCTGACGAATGGTTTTGGCTATTATGATTTGTCTGAGAATTCTGTTCGGACGATAATTTTTGGCAACAAATCAATTTTTTATAGAGATACTTCTTTAGATCTGTATAAATAAGAAAGGACATGGAATGATACAAGGACTTATTACAACCTTGCTTTGCTCTTTTGGGTTTAGAGTGCGTGGTGGATTGTTTGAAAGGCAATGGCGGCGGCTTCCTTTGAATAAATGGTGGTTTGCCGTTATTTTCGCAGGGTGCGCGGCTTATCTGCATACCGGCAATCTCAATTATTATCTGGTGACTGTGATCGCCGCGCGGTTGTCGACACAGCTTGCCGGTTGGGGCGAATATGTCGGGTGCACTCTCGGGATTGGCAAACCAGACCCGAGCAGAAAAGATTTACCAAAGGTTGATGACGTTTTGGATAATCTGCGGTGGAACGCTTTTGATTATAAGTTTTGGAAGTGGACTATTCATATTCCGGCTTTCAATCTCCCGGACCATCCGATGTTGTTTGGCTGGCTTGGGCTTTCGGCAAGAGGTTTGTATTTGTCGTTTATTATCGGGCTTGCGCTGCAGTCGATTCCCTTTATGCTGTGCGGCGTGATGATGGGAACGATTTATTGGCTTTGCGGACGATTGGTCGCTCATACACGAATCGATGACGGAAAAGGTGGATGGAATATCTCGGAATGGGTATTCGGGGCTTATCTTGGACTTGTTCTGAACTTGATCTAAAACTTGATCACTAACTTGATCAGTGACTTGATCACTTGGACTATCGGACTATCGGACTTCTTATTTTAGGAGGATGAAATGCGAGATGGTGTCTTAAGGTTTAAGGACGACCTCCGGCGCGCCGGAAGGGAATGTCCTCAATTATTTATTCAGAAGCTTGAGGATATCGGGCTGACCGAGCTTGAGCTTCGTATTATGAAACTGAGATATGTTAATGGGCTTTTGATTAAGCAACTGCCGTATGTTTTGAACAAAAGCGAGCGGTGGATTAAAAGAGTTCACTCGTTGGCCATTCTTAAAGCGCTTGACAGGCTTAAAGTGGCTGATTTGGTTGAGATTGGCGCTCATATCGGCGCCACCCCGCGGGCATTATATCAGATGTAGGCTTTGGCTATCCTTTTAAGTGCAAGCAATAACGCTTGTTCTTTTAAGGAGATAAAACATGAGTATTGAAGTTACATCGGGCGGATTGGGCTCGGCAGCTTGGAAACTCTTGAACACGGGGCTTGGCGCCGCTGGCACCGCCATGGGCGCAACCGCTTTAGGCTCTAAGTGTTCGGAAGAAAAAGTGCGCGAGATTATCCGCGAGGAAAACAACCGTGGGCGTGGCCGCAACTGCGACAATGAAACTGTTTTTGTTTCTCAGCCTTGCTCTGACAACACCTTGGTAAACCGTTTTGAGCTTGGACAAAATCTTAAAATCGCCGATTTGCAGGCAAAAGATTATTCTAACACCAGCGACTTGAAACTGTTTGAAGACTACACCACTCGTTTAGCGGCCGAAAAAGAGCGCGTAAATGGAAGATTTGAAACAATCTTCACGGAACTGGTCGCCAGCCGCGAACGGTTGCAAGCCGCAGTTTGCAGTCTGGAAAAAGATGTGGCTCTGAATAAACAGGCCAATGATTACCAGTTTATCGCCGCAAACAAGGAATTTGCCGCTATCAATAATCGTTTGGACAGCATTACGAAAGAGGTTATTCCTTTGTCGGCGATTTGTCCGCAGCCTATGGCTGGATGTGTTCCGGTGGCTTTCCAAGGTCAGATTGTCACAACAACTCCGACTGGCGAAACGAACACCGTTGTCATGGCTAATAAAGCTGCGAAACAGTCCTAAAACTCCGGGGCGGGGTTTTAGGCTCCGCCCCTCATTTTATGAGGTGACAAATGAAAATCAGCTTAAACAATTCCATTTTGGCGTTAAGTGAATATATCTCCGAAACATTCAGCGGAATGGAGCCGTCAATTATAAACGGTCTTGCTGCGGCGGCAGTTCATTATAAACTGCAAACGCAGGGTGTCCAGATGCTTAAGGCGTTGTCCGGCGACAATGAGCATATTGATTTGGATGTGCTGGATAGTGTTGTTAAGAAATATCTTGGCAATATTCACGACACCAGTTTCAAAACGGTTATTGGCGACATTAAGATTTCAGCCAACACGCCGGCGGAGATTATGGAAAAACTTAAGAAATACGGGGAGAATTAACATGTCAAAGGAAAAGATTATTGAAGATATGTATAAAGGTGTCGAGATGTTCATTAAAGAACTCGGCGAAGTGGGCGCGAAAGGCAAGATGTCTATGGATGAGGCAATGGATATGTCAGACATCTTGAAAGATATGAGCGAAGTCCTTAAGAACATATCTAAAGCCAATTATTATGACAGGAAAGTGAACTAACGGGGAGCCTCAAGCTCCCTTTTTTATTGGGGAGCAGAGATGTTTGAGGATCTCAAAATTTTGGTTGGGTTGTTTATTATGGCGACATTGTCGGCACTTATTCGGTTTACAACGTTTGTGATGTTTTGCATGGACGCGATTCTCGGTTTTTTGATGGGATACGGCTTTTATCACGCTTTTGCCTATTTCATTGAAGACGGCGGCGTCAGGTCGGGGATTGCTTGTTTGATCACGCTTGTGAGCCGCCCGCTGTATGACGCCGGGAACAGAATCATCAAAAACAAGCTGGATAGATGGATTGACAGGAGAATCAAATAATGGATGACGCGGTTATTATTCAACGCCTCGTTATGCACGAGGGTGTGCGGCTGATGCCGTATCGGTGCACGAGAGGAAAGCTCACAATCGGGATCGGACGGTGTATTGACACGCATCCGTTCACGGCGGACGAGCTCAAAGTCGTGGGCGACTGGAAACACGGGATCACGAAGAACGCGGCTTTTTATCTCTTGAGAAACGACATCAAGCGGACGGTCGAGCAGGTCAGAGAGGCGATTTCTTTTTATGACAGGCTGGATGATGAGCGGCAGTATGCGCTGATTGACATGGGGTTTCAGTTGGGCGTGCTGGGGCTCAAGCGGTTTAAGAAGATGCTTGAGCAAATGGGCGTTGGAAATTATAAGAACGCCGCGAAAGAGTGTCTTAATTCGGAATACGCCAAGCAGGTTCCGGTTCGAGCGGGCAGAATCGCGAAATTGATTGAAACAGGGAAATTTGAAGTATGAAGTATTTGATTATCGGGGTTTTGCTTGCGGTTATCGTTGGCGGCTCTTGGGTCAGCGGATATGCTGTCGGGTCGCGCAACACAAAGATTGAATATGTCACGAAAGAGGTTGAGGTTGTCAAATATGTGGAACGGAAGAAAGCTGAGATTTACGCTAAGCCTAATGCTGGGCGCGATGGTCTGCTTAAGCTCATGCGCGACAACAAGCTATAATTGTCCGGTCTATCCGGTCGCCGGAGAGGAAGTGGCGGCGGAGCTGGAGAAAGCCAGTTATTCGGAATATCCGAACACCTGGGAGTGGATCGGACGGGTTGACAAGCTGAGGCTGGAATTGGAGCTGTGCAAGTGAATTTTGCACAAAACTTGCACAAAATTGATTTTATTTATAAATTATTTAATAAAATCAATTTATTATATGTTGCAACTAGCGGATTGCTAATCCGTCATCGGGAATACCGATGCGTAGGTTCGAGTCCTATACTCTCCGCCAGTTAAGCCCTTGAGAAATCAAGGGTTTTTTATTTTGTTTAATGTAAAATTTAAGTGAATTTTAGGCCGTCTGTATTTTAAAATTGTGTAAATTTCATCGATTCGTTTTATCAAAGTTGCACAAAAGTTGCACAAAAGGTTAACAACAAGGAATCGGAAAAATCTTATTTATGAAAAACGGAGTTAAGCGCGGAGCGAGAAGCGGCATCTGAGGCGTGCATATATTTGTTTGTTGTGCGAATATCTTCGTGCCCCATAATCTCTTTTATGGTCTTTGCGTTGACGTCTGCGTGAGCCAACCAAGTTCCCGTTGTGTGTCGGATAGTGTGAAAGTTTATGTAAGGAAGTTCCGGGTCTTTTAAGCCGCGCTTGTAAACAATAACCTTTTGTTTCCCGTCTTTGGTGGTGTATTTTTTGCAATACAAGACGTCTTTATCTGTAAGTTCCTGTGTGTTTTTGACGAGCTGCCATTTATAAAAGATGTCATTCCATGTTGTTTGAATGTATTTCATCGGCTTGCCTTTTGAATTTACAAAGACAAACTCTGAGGTGCGTGGCAATGAGCGCAGTATCTCTAAGGCCTCATCTGTCAAAGGAATATGATGGTTTTTACCACCTTCTTTTGTGCGGCTTTTGACTTTAAGATCTATTGCTCCGGAGGTAAAATCTATGTATTGCCATTTGAGAGATAGCAAATTGCCAAGGCGGAGACCTGTATGCAGGGCTATTTTGATCATGGGTTTCATCCATGTCGGCGCGCGGTCAATGATCTTTTGGGCGGTGGCGGCGTCTTTGATATATTTGACATTCTCTGCCGGTTCTGGCAGTTTGAATTTTGAAATTTTGATGTGTTTTACATCATAGTGCCATTCATCAATAGCGGTGTTCATGACAACGGATAGAAGGGCAAGATAGCGGTTGATTGTGGCGTTTTTTATTTTTTGCCGAAGCTGAGCCACCATTTTGGATATAATCGGCTCGTTTAGTTCGTTTAGATAGGTGATATTAAGCCATTGTTTAAGGTTGTTTAACCGTGTGAGAGTTTGTGATGGTCGTGTTTGGAATTTGGCTTTTTCAGTGAAATAACGACCAAATGTTTCGTCAAGCGTTGCTGAAGTTAGCCCGCCACGCCTAAGTTCGGCTTGCCTTTTAAGATCAGCGATTTTTTGCAAGGCGTGTTCTTCAGCCTCTGCGCGGTTCGTTGTGCCAGTAGAGCATCTAAGCTGTGTTCCGCCATAGGTAAGGTAGAGGTGCCAGATTTGACCTCTTTTGAAAAGGCGGTAAGGTTCTGAGTGCTTTTTAGCCATTGTTCAATTGCCCATTTGGGAAAGTATTTCTTTCCGTCAATTATTTTAAAGCAAAGCTCGCCGCTATTTACAATTTTTTTGAAAAGATAATATGTTATATTCATCTCGGCAGCCGCTTGTTTGATGTTTAAAAGCACATTATTTGTCATTTGTCGAGTCATTTTTTGTCTCCGGTTAAGGTAATTGTGGCGGATTTGCCATAATTTGCCCTTTTATTGGCTTATTTTGTGAAAAAATCACATAATCTGGTTGTTTCAGGCTAAAATGTGCAAAAAAATTGCACACTTTAGCATGAAAATTGGATTAAAAAGTATCTTTGATATTGAACGAGTGTTTGATGTAACCAATAATGTGGTCAACTTTTTTTCTTGAGTATTTTGATTTTTTCAAATTCTCAAGGTCTTTGATGACATGTTCTAATTTGCAACTGGTCAAAAGAGTGTCCAATCTTTTAGATAATTCCATCGCTGCCTCGCTGCTCTTGTGGCACCTGTATGTCGTGTAGTTAATAATTCTTTTTATTGTGTTTGTTGATAAAAGATACAAATTAAATATTTTCATTATTTTATTCTCCCACAGTGTTTACATTTATACAAAAAATGTTCACGTGTAAAAATTGACCGATCAGCTCTTAAATGATAATAAAATTTATACTCGTGCCAACCTAACCAGCATTTAATTTTCTGCCACATTTTGTAATCTCCATTCTTGCTTTGTCTCAAAGAGATAATCTACTAAATCATTATAATTTTTAGTCCTGAATACATCTTTCATAACATTTCTCCCGTGAGATTGTCCTTGTCTATAAAATATGATAGTTTCGCTCATGCGTGGTAACCACTTTTTTGTCATCCAACAAACTTGTTCAAGGTTGCTGACAATGCTCGTCAGGCGAAAAGAATCCTGCCTATCAACGAAGAATAAATCCCTAAATCTTTTTTCTGTGATAGTTGCTTCTTTGTTAGGTAGATAGTAGTCTTTTTTACTCATCTTGTTGTTCCTCTGTAAAATCTTCGCAATTATCAAACGAGCTGTATGATTGCCTGTTTGGATTCTTTTCTAACCATTCTTGTTCTTCTTTTGTTAGCTTTCGCCAACAAGGTGTTGCACATTTACGGGTGCATGCAGTGAAATCTAAGCTTCTACTCATCCAGCTCATCTCCTGCTTTCTTGATTGATTTAACAACACCCTTAACAAGGCTTGATGTGCCTAATGTGGCAATAGACAATAATCCATCTGTTTCGTCTTTTCTATCATCTGTTAGGCTTCTAAGGTCTTTTCCAAGCTCGCCAAGACAGCGGACAGGGGTTGACACTAAAGTGGTAAGGGATTTAAATATTGTCATTTTATGCGCCTCCCAAGCTCAATATCAAAAATAGGCTCATTACAATGCAAGTCAGTTTTTAAGCCCCAAGGCAACCAATCAATTTTCTTTATAGTAAAAGTCATACGCTCGGGATTCTTTCGGTAGGCCTTTTGAAATTCTACAAATTTATACGGCTTGAAATTGTGGCCAACAACATTTTCAGATAACTGTTCGCTATCCCAAAACTTACACAAATATTTCTCTCTGATAACCTTATCCCAGTTTATTTCTGGCTCGACTATTTCAAAATCATATTTTAAAACAGCCACATTCAGGGGGAGGAACATATTCCTACCGTTTACCATAATATCGCCGGCTTTGTTCGCACGGTATTTATCCGTTCCGCCGCATAGGCGTATCATTTTTCCAGCTTTTAAAGCCTCAATTATCTTTTTATCTGTTAGTTTCATCTTGCCTCCTCCGCATCTAAACAAAACACCAACTCTTCAGGAGTTGATACATACATATTGCCGCTTTTTAAATATAGCTCCGTTAAGACATCTACCAACTCCCCTAACTTAGTTCTGTATGGGACATCAACCTTTAGTGTGCTAACTCTAACTTTTGTCATCTCTAATATCCTTAAATAAATCTTGTTGTCCGAAACCCTGCGTTTTACCAATTACAAAGTCACAAATAAAATTCCTTGCATAATCCGGGCTTATCATTGACCGTTCTCCGCTACATAAACCGTCGCCTTTTGACCTTTCGCAATCTTTTATCTTTTTTTGCTCTTTGTCATTCTGGTAGCTAAATCCGTGTGTGTTTTCACAATTTATAAACCAGTAAGCGGTGGGTTTCTTGAAATAATCTCCACGTTCCATTCTGTTTTTATCAACAATGGTAGGTGGTAAGAAGTTCTGTCCTGTTATGAGATAGTTTGGTGCGGTCGCCGTCTTCTTTGATAATCTGTTGGGCTTGCTCATAGCTGTAAGCGTTAACCCAGGCGCGGCGTTTGGTGACGGTTTGTCTGGTTTCCTCGTATTCAATGACAAATTGCTGCTTTTCTTCGGCTTTGTAGCCGTAATCCGGATCAAACGCTCTGACGGCTTTGAGGAAAGCTCCGTAAGGGGCGTTGATGAAATCTTTTGGATCGACAGGGCAAAAAATTGTCATTGGTTATTTCTCCATATTCGGGAGGGTGCTGTAATCAACCCAAGCGCCATGATATTTTACACGGCAGCCTTGGATAACGCCGAAATCGTGGTCATAGCCTTTGACATCGGCTTTGATCCGGCACTCGAAGCGGGCGAGGCACATCACGCCAAAAGCCAAGCAGACCGCAAAGAACAACATAAAAGCCATATCTATTTTATACATTTCAATTCTCCTCAAGCAAATTATCGTTGATGTATTCGTAATTGACGCCGAGAACGCCGATTTTTTCTACTTCATCCTCGGAAAAATCAAATTTATGAAAAGACAGCAGGGAAATATACCGTGTATATTTTGTTGGGTTGAATGTGCAGTCGACCGTCCATGGACCGGTGCCGTCTGGTTTTGACATCACAACATCATCTTTGTGGATTGCGTATTCTTTATATGCTGGAGTTATTTCGACAAGTGCATCATCCTCTAGGCGGTGTGTTATCCCTAGGTATCCGATAATTGTTCCTGCATCGTTGAAGGTGTAATCCTCGGCGTCTCCGAGGGATTTGAGTGTCTCCGGATCAAAAAAGTCTGCATAATGGTCGTATTCGGCAATATCTCCACAATTGGCTATATTGATTAGCGCAAGCACAACCTGCGGCTCTCTTTTTGAGTTGTATGCTGTTGTCTTTCGTATTTGTCTTGGTCTGATGTCTTTTATTTTGACTAGTCTCATCATCGTTTCCTTGTTAAAAAATAAAGGCGGGCGGCGTATATGGGGAAAATATATCTTCAATCTTTGCCAGATTGGGGAATGCCGCCCATGGGTTAAGCGTAACAGATGATCGCACCGCGTTTGGACAGGTAGCCGGAACGCTTGTAGGCGCCGCACATCTTTTTGACGCGCCGGATTTCTTTGGCGCACTCGATGCAATATTCTGAATTTGGCGCAGGATCTTTAACAGGTCTTCCCGCATTTGAGAAAGTGTGAAATTGGTTTCGGAAAGATACCATTTCGCGGCGGATTCTAAAATCTTTTGCATTTTGACGGCTCCTAAAATGGAAAGTCTGTCAGAGGCATAAAGCCCTGAATGTCTAAATTGTCGGTGTTTAAGAAGTCCGCGCCTGTCCAGGTTAGCACCGTATAGAAATAACGCGGCGCGCGGTTGTCGTTGGCAAACTTTTTGATGTAAGCACGGTTTGTGTAACAGATCAGGAAATCTTTGTTGAAATCCGATTCCGAAGGCTTTTCGGCTGGATATTTGCGCCAGACGTTTTGCGGGCGGTTGAAACTGCGGTTGAGGTGCGAGCGCTCGGCTAAGACCAAGGTGTTGAGCACTTCGGACATGCAGGCAATCTCAAATTCGGCGGTGCCGGCTGTTTTTCTGCCGCGCGCCACGAGATTTGGATAGACAGCTTTGCGCAAGGCGATTTCTCTTTTGACGCAGGCTATCTGCTGGCTGATTTGGGTTGATTTTGAAATAATGTCTTCCATGGCGGGCGACCTTATAACATGACCGCTAAAAAGCCAGAGAGCGCTCCGGCGACAGCCGCCAAAATGCGGCGAATTTGGTCGCGGCGCGGATGCAGGCGGCGGTAGGCGGCCTCTCTCTCGGAGGCAACGGCGCCGAAACGAACTGTGAACTCGTCAAACTCACGGTCAGTGAAATATTGTTTCATTTTTTTATCTCCTCGCATATTGCAATTTTATTTCAATTTCTCTTTCAATATATTGCACTTTTGCAATAAGTCAACATAAAAATGCAAGAAATTTTATTGCAAACAGGTAGCTCCTTGAAAAATAAGAAAATTATTTTTGTGATAAGACAAAAGTCTAGGTTGAGAGGAGCAGACCGTATGATACAATAATTGTTATGAGATTGTTCTTTTTTATTTTATTGTTTCCGATTCTCGCTTGGGCGGCGCCTGAGAAATATTATCAAAAAGGCGCATGCAACGGCGTTATGGAATATCGGCTTGATGATGGGTCACGTGTGGACTGCCTGACAGATGAATATGCGATTGAATATGATTTTGCCAACAAATGGGCGGAAGCTGTCGGGCAGGCGCTGTATTACGCGGAAAAGACCGGCAAAAAACCGGCTATTGTTCTGATTTTGAAAAACGAGAAACAGAAAAAGCACCTTCCAAAAGCAGAGGTGCTTTGTAAAAAATACGGGATAGCCTTGGGCGTTATTGATTCAGAATAAATTTTGTTACTTCATTTCCCGGCATTTTGCAAAATACTGAGATATAAACAAACCATGTTTGGAGTAAAAAGCAGTTTTGTTTTTCTTGTTATAGGTTAAAAGGAAAATTCCGTCTGTTGCGTTTATTCCTCTTAAAAAATCCTTGTCTTCAGCAACTTTAAAAAAGGTTTGGTGTTCGCCTTTTGTTGCAAAAATTATCATGTCTTCGTCTTTGCTCCATTGGATAATTTCTTGTTCCACACTAAATTTGACGTCTATGAATTCGTTATCTGCGTTAAGCATATTTCCTTTCATTTGCTCACAAACAACAATTTCCGCGCAAACGTTCGTTGAGAATAGAAGTAATATAGGTAGGATAGCGATTCGTTTCATTCTGTTTACTCCCATGAATATCCGAATTCTCCACAGTTTCTATTTATTGAATCAAGAGCATCTTCTGCGGAAAAAACGCCCTTTTTATAAGAATCTATATCCGCTTTTATTATTGCTCTGCAGTTTTTAGGAAGACCTGTTTTTCCATATATAAGCTTTGAATTGTCACATATATTGTTGCAGCCTGTTAAGAGTATTAAGAATATTAAATGCATCTTTTTCATTAAACTTTCCTTCCATTTAAAATATAGACAATTCGGCCGATAATTTGGATTTCGCCGACGTCTGATGTGATGTCTGAATAGCTGGCGTTATCAGATTTGATGATAATGGTGTCGTCAAGTCCGCCTTGCAGCCTTTTGATAGACAAACCGCCTGTCGAGCGAATGATATAGAGACCGTCCGAATTAAAAAAGTTGTTGGCAGTGTTGACAAGAACCCAATCCCCGTCCGATAGGGTGGGAAACATGCTGTCACCTGTGACTTTAATCATTTTAACGGCGTCCGGGGCGGTGGTGCATATGTTTTTGAACTCGATCAACGGCATTTGCCAGATGCCGATAGGCTTTTCAGTTAGAATATCATTGCCCGAACCACAACAGGCGGTAGCGTTGATAATGTCGATTTTGACGGATTCGGGAAATTTGTGAAGAAGCCCGGTGACTTTGTCATGAATGGCGGCCGCGGCGGTTATGAACGGGGGTTCATAGTTGATGTTTATATCGCTCAAATCCTGCTCGTCGACTTCTAAAATGGCGGCAAGCTTTTTCCGCTGGATTTCAGGCAGGCGGTAGGGTGTCTTGTGGTTGACGTATTTGAACAGATACGCGGCATTCTTGCCGATCATCAACGACACGGAGTTCATTGATAGATTTTTTTCTTTGAGTTTTTCCACAACAAAATTGCGAATTTCTTCAGGATCTTTTTTCATAGCAAACCTCTCTACTTTCTACGATATAGCATTTTTGCAATTTTTGCAAAATCTTTTTTATTTCAAAAATGAATTGACATTTATTGCATAATGGCTATATCATACGAAAGAGAGGAAAAAAGGATGCTTAAAAAAGATTTTTTGGAAAAAGTGAATGATTTTTTGAACGCGTCAGCGATTCCCGCGGCGACTTTTGGTGTTTTGGCTATCGGAGATCCGAGCTTTGTTCTTAAATTGCGCAAAGGGCGGGAATGCCGCGAGGCGACACAGACGAGAGTTTTGGACTTTATCAACAACTATCAACAGGAGAAGAACGATGATCAAAAGAATAATGAGACGTCTTGAGGTCAAGTGGCTGGCTTTTTGCGCTCGACAGTTGTCCAGAAGAGGGTATCGCATTTTTAGCCAAGTGACGAAATCGCAATGGAAAGAACTTTTGACAGGCAAAAAATTTGCCATTTTGAGAAAGTGACGCCCGATGATCGAGAAATGCAGAATGATTGCCGGAATGGCTGTCGGGGCGGCTATGGATTGGATTTGTCCTGACAATATAGAGGAAGAATGACATGAAGAACAAGGAGAAAAGAAACATGGCAAACCAGAACAAAGAACCGAACCTGCCGCCGGTTGACGCGGCGGACCAGGATCCGAAAAATATAGAATTGGCGGCAAGCCGTTTGAAGTCGTTTATTGAGAGAATTGAGCGATTGGAAGAGGATAAAGCCGCTATTGCCTCGGATATCAGGGATGTGTTCGCCGAGGCTAAATCCGCCGGATTTGACAATAAAGCGATGCGCACCTGCTTGAAACTCCGCAAGATGAACGCGGCGGATAGAGACGAGCAGGAATTTTTGATCGAGCAGTATAAAAAAGCTCTAGACATTTAGCCGCCAGGTTCCGAAAAGGTTTTGCCGGTAACCTGTGAAGGCTTGATCCGAGCGATGGCGCAATCTGCGGCGGCGATACCCATATACTAGCAGAGAAAATCAGCCAACCGGCGTTTGTTTTATGAGGAGAATTACTATGGATTTGCAATGGCTTATTGACCACAAAAAAGAACTGGAAGAACTTTTGAAAGAACGGAACTAAAAGATAGGTTGAGGGTGCGGCGGTGGTCAACGTGCGGCGGAAAATGTGGGCGATACCGGACAGATTGTTTGACAATCTGGCGGATAAGCCGTTTGAGGTGCAAGCCGAGGTTTTGGCTAAAGTCCGCGCATACAATCATTGGTGGGATGACAACCACCGCGAGGATGGTTTTGATTTTACGATGTCCGCCGCTGCGATGGCGGAGTTTTTCCGCGTCTATGACGATTTGTTGGAGGCAAATACGAAGTATTTCGCCAAGTGCGAGACGTTGTCTCAAAACGCCGCCGCAGGGGTTAAAAAAAAGCAGGAAAAAAGCGTCAGACGAAAAAAATCGAAAGAGTATTACGACAACCACCGCGAGGCTATAAATTCCAAGCGCCGCGGCAAATATTCGTCTGTCAAAAAAAGTCAGACGAAAAAGAAAAATTGTCAGACGAAAACGACAGACGAAAGCACTCAAAGCCAAGCTGAGCAAGCGATAGCGGAGAATTCAGCAAATGCTCATAAGATTATTGGTTTAAATAATAATCCCTCACTACGTTCGGAATTATTATTGGAAAGGGAGTTTGAGGGAAAACCGAGTTATCCACAGGAGCCGGTGGAAAAGTCCGAGGAGCCCCCGACAGGCAGCCTGTCGGGCAGTAAGGCAGAGCAAACAGCGGGCTTGACCGTTGTTTGCAGTAAGGCAGTAAGCCCTGCGGGCGGTGGCAGTGAGGTTTTTGGCAGTAAGGAAAGCGGCAGTGAGGATGACGGCAGAGAGGCAGTCGGGCAAAGCCGCAGTGAGGCAGTAAGCGCCGCCAAACGCTGTTTGTCGGCGAGCTCGGCAAGGAATGTCTGTGCGGGCGGCGGAGCGGCTAAGAGGGACGAGACGTGTTTGCTGTCGGCACCGCACGAGCCCGGAGACGGAGAAGTCTTGATCAAAAAGAACTTTCAAATTGATTTTGAAGACCGGATATTTGCGCCCTATAAGCGGGCGGATGTCTTCTTGCGCCGCGGGGTCGCCGAGTGGCTGGTTAAAAACAAGCTTGGATGTTCGGTTGAGAAAAAGTGGATTTGCCGGCAGATTGTGAAATTTGCCCAAAATCAAGGTAAAATACAGGTTTTGATGGGAGTGGAAAACGATGACTGAAAAAAATTACAAACAGTCTACTTTGGAACGCTATGCCGCCGCCGGTTACTTGAACTTTGGGTGTCGGAGATATGGACCGATGGATCGATTGTGCGCCGGAAAGAGGCTTTACGCGGATTTCTTTTTGGGTGGTATAAGCCGGGTCGCGGCGGCGGATATGTCTAAAATCAGGGTTGACGGCTCCGGCAAAGACGGCGAGCCTTTGACGTGCCTGCACCATCGGGACAACTACACAAAAGCCATGGCGGCGGTGCCGGCGGAGTTTTGGCCGGTCGTGCGGCTTGTTTGCGTGGAAGACAAGCCGATTGTCGCCACCGGTCCGGAGAAAAAAGTCAAACGCGAGTTATACGCCGCCAGACTTGATTTGTGCCGCGGCTTGGATCGGCTTGTTGAATTTTATTTGCGGAAACGTTAATTCAAAATCTTTTGACGGTATTCGGCAGCCCAAGCCGCTCGGGCATCTTGGGTATCTGTTAAGCCGTGAGAATTTAAAAAAGAAAGATAAGCTTGCTCATTAAACTCAACAACACCGGCTTTGTATCCGAGGGATTTGAGAGTGTTGTATATGCGTGCGATCATAGCCTGATGAACCGAATTGGGAAGATCTTCAAATCCGATTGCGTAATTTTTGAAACAAGAATCAGGATAGATGATCAATATGATTTCAGTTTCTTTGGGGTCTGCTGACCGTGCGAGTTCAACAGCCTGACTGACTGTCCAGTCTACCTTTTCTGCGAGGTTCAAAATTTTGTCGCAAGCGATGTCTGAAATGAAGCTGTCGCCTTTTTCCCAGCGGACTATTGTTCGCCGGTTTTTGACTTTATGAAATTCAGCGGCTTGTTCTTGGGTCAATCCGAGGGATTGTCGAATTAGTTTGTATTCGGCGGCTGTCAAATATCCTTTTGTCATATTATTCCTCATCTTCTTCAATATCAAAATTTTCTTCAACAATCTTTAGATTGCTTTTTTTTATTTTTTGTTCCCGAATTTCACGCTTAATTGAAAATTGATAATCAAAAGCTCTTGATTTAACTTCTTTCAAAAATTCGGAAGCCTCTTTTTTTGATTTAAAATATTCAGGCTCTTGAGTATATTCAGCTAAAACGTTTCCTTTTTTTGAAATATACAAGCTGACAGCATCACCCTGTCCATAGTTTCCAAAATCCGCGATATGGTAAAGTTTCATTTTTATTCTCCTTTAGAATTTTTTAGAAAACCCCTTTGGCTTTCCTTATATATGTATAATGTCACACTTTGCGACAAATGTCAATAGCTTTTTTATAAAAAAATAATTTTTTTTACACCTTTAATTTTGGGGACTTTATACTATTTTATAAAACGCTAATAGAAAGGAGTATGAAATGATTACAATATTGTGTTACTATTTGTTCTTGCACGGACTTGGACTTTGGAAACACAGAGACTGCGGAACTAAGTTTTTGACGGCTTTTATCATGGAGCTGCCGATCCTTTGGGGGTTGATACATTAAAAAAGCTCTTGACAAGGGGGACCCCCGAGTGTTATGATTTTGTCATGATGGAAAATTGGGTTCGGATTTTCCATCATTTTTTTATCTTTCTCCTTGTCGTGAGCGCCCTTGCGGTTTCGGGTTTCCGCAAGGGCTTTTTTATACCCGCAAACCCAAGCGGGACAAGGGCTTGAAGAGATATGTCAAAACTAAGGGGTTTTCTTACTCGATATTAGGCGCGCGCGAGGAAAAATATTGCGGAAGTGCTTGTAAATAAAGGGCTTGCGGTGGGTCACGGCAGGCGGAATAAAAGGTGTTTTTTGATGGTTGATGTGCGACAAAGATATAGAATCGGCGGCAGACCGGTTAAATTTAAGTCACCGCAAGATATGATAGACCAAATATACGCCTTTTTGGAGTGCGCGGAAAACAGAAGTAGAGATATCGTGACCAAAAATGGCCAAGTGGTGAGTGTGCATTGCCCGGCGCCAACGACGATTGAAGATTTTTGCACATTTGCCGGCATTACCAAAACAACATTTTACGAATACCGCAATAAAAAGGCGTTTAAGCCGGTGGTTGATCAATACCACCAGATTGTGGAAGCGTATTGGGTTAGGTTGTGCGCCGAGGGACCGTCCGGCAACAAAGCGGATTTTGTGCTGAAGAACGGATTTTCGGACAGCTGGAAAGATAAGAACATTCGCGAGCTGGATTTTGCCGATGACGTTAAAGAAGCTCTAGTAAGTTTTGTCGGCGGTGACGATGAAAACGTTTGATGTGCAAATCGCGGTGGCTTTTAAGCCATTGCTGACCGAGCAGAAACGCATCAAGTTTTATCACGGCGGACGCGGCGGCGGCAAGTCTTATGCTTTTGCCGACAGCTTGCTGCTCAAAGGGCGAATGAAATGCTTGTTCATCGCCTGCTTGCGTGAAATTCAGGATTCCATTAAGGAATCGGTTTATAAATTATTATGCGACAGGATTAAGTTCTATGACCTGAACGACTACAAGATTTTTGAAGACCGGATTGAGAATAAAGTGACCGGCACGCGCTTTATCTTTAAGGGCTTGCGGGATCAGGACGTTCAAAAAATCAAATCCCTTGAGGGCGTTGACATCGCTTGGATTGAAGAAGGACAGAGCATCTCAAAGAAATCATGGGAGATTTTGGAGCCGACAATTCGTAAAGACGGATCGGAGATTTGGATCTCGATGAACCGGGAAGAAGAAACCGATCCGCTGTGGGTGCTGGTTGGCAACAAGCCGGACGAGCGGACGCTGGTGCGCAAGGTTAATTATTACGATAATCCGTTCTGCCCGCAGGAGCTGAAACTTCAGGCCGAGAAAAGCAAACGCGAAAGTTATGACGATTATCTGCACATCTGGGAGGGCGAGCCTGTCCAGCAAGGAAACACCAAACTGATTGGCGGCAAGGCTGTTGTTAAAGCTTTTGAACCAAAGATGGATAGTTCAACCTCTCCGCTTGTGATTGGCTTGGACATCGCCAGATTTGGCGATGATACGACTGTGTTCTGTTTTCGAAAAGGGCGGTGGTGTTACCGATTTGATACTTATACAAAGAAAGATTTGGTCGAGATAGCCAACATCGCAACGCATTTTATAAAAGAATATAAGCCGAGCAGGTTGTTCCTTGATGAGGGCGGTATGGGATATGGCGTATATGATATTTTGAGGGACAGAGGTTTTGGCGAAGTTGTGCGCGGTGTTAACTTTGGCGCAAATGCCATTGATGACGAGCATTACTCAAATCGCCGTGCGGAGATGTGGGATAGTATTCGGGAATGGTTGACGCAGACGGTCCAACTTCCGAATGATGATCGACTTTTGGACGATCTATGCGCTGTCAATAAGAAATATGACCGCCGAGGCAGGCTGCAGCTTGAGACAAAAGAAGAAGTTAAGAAACGTTTGGGGCGGTCTCCGGATAAAGCGGACGCATTGGCTTTGACTTTTGCCGAGCCGGTATATGACACGGGAAGACCAAAACTCTACGGCAACGGATACGTAACCGCGGAAGAATTGTTTAAGAACAGTGTAAAGGAGAGCGACGAATGGTAAAAGCCGTTTTGGACAGGGTTTTTATTCGATTGGACAAGACCGCCGATAAGACATCAGGCGGTCTGTTTTTGCCGGAAACAGCGGCGGAAGAGCGGACAGTTGGCGTTGTTGAGGCGATTGGCGAGGATGTCAAGGCTGATATTAAGATCGGGGACAGGGTTTTGTTTCATGTGTTTGACGAATTGCCGACATATGACAAAGATGTTGTTGTTGTGAGAGAAGCCTCTTTGCTTGGAGTGTTTGAGGATGAATGATCAGGACGAAATTGAAGTCTGGCTGAAACGTATTTCAAAGGCTGAGAAAGCATATGAACCGTATCATGAGCAGATTAAGAAAATTAGAAAATACTACAAAAACGAAGACGGGAAGAACAAGCAGAATATCTTTTGGTCGTCAATCGAAACGTTGAAGCCTTTTCTGTATTTCAAACAGCCAAAGCCCTATGTCGAGCGCAAGGAAAAGACTGCGGACGCGGTGGCGGCTTTGGCGGCTAAGATCCTTGAGAAAGCGCTGGAGTGGAATTTGGCTCAGTTTGACTTTGACGGCGTGATTAAATACGCTCGAAATGACTTTTTGCTTTCCGGCTGCGGTTTGGCCTATGAGAGATATACACCGCAGTTTAAGAGTGTTGACGGGATTGACCTTATCGATTCGGAACAGGTCGAGACTGTCTATATCGATCCGGTTAATTTTATTGCGGACAATGATAAAGTCGGTATTTGGGAAGACTGCACGTGGTTCGCTAAAAAGATCTATATGACCAAGCGCGAGGTTATCGACCAGTTCGGCAAAGAGACAGAGGCTTTTTTGATTACTGACGATGAGGACGATCGAGACAAGTCTGTCGCCGTGTATGAAATTTGGGACAAGGCTTCAAGAAAGGTTAAATATCTGACAAAGGACTGCAAGACGCGTTTTCTAAAGATTGTTGATGACGTGTTTGGGGTTGAGGGTTTTTGGACAATGCCAAAGCCGATATTCGCTACGTTGACAAATGACAGCATCATTCCGGTGCCTGATTTTAAAGAGATTGAACCGATGTTGTTGGAGCTGGACGGTGTCAACGCCCGAATGAAAGCGACAATGAAAGCTCTTAAGGTTTCCGGGTGCTATGATAATTCGTTCCCAGAGCTTGGGCAGATTATGAATAAAGACGTGGCGCTTGTTTCTTTGAGCGATTTTGAGAAACTGAAACAAGCCGGAGGTATTCAGGGAATAATCGATTTTGTGCCAATCGCTCAATATGTTGACGCTTTGCAGGCTTTGGCCGAAAGACGGCAGGATTTGATTTCGCAGATCTATGAAGTCGCGGGCGTCAGCGACATCATGCGCGGGAATTCCGATCCGAGCGAAACAGCGACCGCGGTCAAGAAAAAGACGAACTTTGGCACATTGCGCAATCAAGACCGGCAGAATGATATGCAGCGGTTTATCACGGATTTGTTCAAAATCAAAGCCGAGATTATCTGCGAGCGGTTTTCTCCGGAGACGCTGATGGGCTTTTTGAGTGAAGACGATCTGCGAGATATTCAAACAGTTCAGCGTGCGATTGAGCTGTTGAGAACGGACAAATTACGCGGGATGGTTCTTGGGATTGAGACGGACACGAGCTTTAGTCAGGAAGATACGGCGACAAAGGTCCAGGGAGCGGTGGAACTGATCAACACAATGGTCACGACTTCGTTTCAGGCGATTTCGGCTCAGCCGTTTTTGCTGCCGCTGTATCGAAAAATGGTTGAAAGTATTGTCGCCACCTTGCCGGATGCGCGGCAGTTTGAGCCTGTTTTGGAAGAAGTCTTTAACAAAATTGCTGAGGAATTAAACCAGCCCGCGCCGCAAACGCCTAACCCCGAAGAACAGAAAGTTCAGCTTTCGGCTCAAAAGAACAATCAAGAGTTTGAGATCAAGAAAGAGCAAAACCGTCTGAAACGGGAAGAACTGGAGCTGAAGAAACAATCCGAGGATAACAAGATCTTGATGACTAGGGAAGAGGCGCAGATGCAATACGACCTCGGAAAACGGAAGATTGACGCCGGATTAGCTCAGTCTGCCAATATAACAACGGGATATGTGCGGGGTTTTAATGTTTGATGAGTTTCAATTGCCGGACGGAACAACAGCCACTTGTTCGCAGGATGTTGATAGATACCTGAAACAAAGCGGCTCTTGTTTGGCCAGCGATTATTCGCCCGAATTTTACCAAAAAAGACGGGCACAAATAGAAAAAGCCGAGCGAGCTGACCGGTTCGCCGACTTCGTTCAACAATATAAAAAAAGGATATGGAATGAGTGAATTGAGAGATGAACTCGAAACGGCGTTCGGTTCGGCTGAACAGCAAATCGACACCGAAACTGGTAATGTGACGGGAGAACAGACAACTAATCCGGAGACAGCTGTGCCGGATGAATGGATGGACGCTCCAAAGGCATATACTAAAGAATTTCAGGAATCGTTTAAGGCGCTTTCGCCCGAGTGGAGAAAATATCTCATCGGTCGGGAAAAGCAGACTGAAAAAGGATTTTCTGACCTGGGAACTAAAATCAGCTCTTACAAATGGGTTGATGACGCGTTTGCCAATCGGAAGGACAGATTGTCTCAGCTGGGATTTAAAAATTCCCGCGAATATATTGAACGTCTGGCGTCAATTGATGACGCTCTGGATAAAGATCCGATGAGTGCTTTGAGCGTCTTAGCTGAAGCGTATGGAGTTGATTTTAACAACAATGAACAAGTTTCTAACTCTTTGCAGAAACAGATCAATGATGTTCAACAGATGCTTGCCAACCAGCAGGCTTATATTAAAGACCAACAGGCGAGCCGCGCTAAACAGGCGTTGGATGACTTTGTCAGCGCAAAGGACGATTCCGGCGCGTTGAAACATCCGTATTTGGAAGAAGTCCGCGCGGATATGGTGCCTTTGCTTGAAAACGGCATTTCTCAGACGCTTGAAGATGCCTACGAGCGGGCGATTTGGTCTAATAAAGCCGTGCGGGATAAGATTATCGCGGCGCAGGCAAAAGCAGAAATCGATGCGAAAGCCGCAGAGGCCGCCAAAGCCAAGGACGCGGGTTTTACCCCGAGAAGCAAGCAGACGACTGCTCCTGAAAAGGAGATGACATTGCGCGAGGAGTTAGAAAGCAGATTTAACGCTTTAGAGGAGTAATAAAATGCCTAACTCAAATTATAATGATATTTTTGCCACAACCATTGAAAGCCGCACGCGCAAACTGGCCGACAACGTTACCAAAAACAACGCTCTTCTGTCCAGATTGAATGCAAAAGGCAAAATCAGACCGATTACCGGCGGCTCCAAGATTTTGGAAGAGCTGGAATACGGCGAAGGCGACATGGCTTGGTATTCTGGTTATGATACGATTAACTATTCGCCTAAACAGCTCTTTTCAGCCGCTGAGTATGAGATGAAATTGGCGGCTGTGCCGGTCGCTATCAGCGGGGAAGACCTGTTGAAGAACTCCGGCAGAGAGCAGATGATTGATTTGTTCGCGAAGCGTATTGACAACGCTGAACGCACAATGAGAAACAAGATGGGCGCTGCGTTGTATGGCGATGGCACAGGCTCCAGCGGTAAGGAAATCGGCGGTTTGAAGCTGCTTGTTGCCGATTCTCCGACAACGGGAACCGTTGGAAACATCAACCGAGCCACAGCTGCCAACAGCTGGTGGAGAAACCAGTCCGCCAGCGCAGAGCTTACATCTTCGAATATTGTCGGACAGATGGACTTGCTGTATTTGGCTTGTTCGCGCGGAACAGACAAACCGGACTTGATTGTCGCAGACAACCATATGTATACGCTTTATGAGCAAGCGTTGCAGCCGTTGATGCGTTTCAGCAATCCGAAAGTCGCAGATGCCGGCTTTACTTCGTTAAAGTATAAAGGTGCCGATGTGATCTATGACGGCGGACAAGGCGGCGGATGCCCTGAAAAACATATGTATTTCTTGAATACGGACTATTTGTATTTGCGTCCGCATAAAGACAGAAACATGAAAGTTATCAACGGCGACCGTTTGGCCATCAATCAGGATGCTATCTATCGTTTGATCGGCTGGGCTGGCAATATGACCATGTCCAACGCGCAACTTCAGGGTGTCTTGATTGATTCGACAACAGATTCTTCTTCTAACACCGGCGGAAAAGGCGGTGAAAGTGGAACAAATTAGTCTTAATTGAGGGGAGAGGAAATCTCCCCTCTCTTTTTTAGGAGAGTTTTTATGGATGTAGATTTTTTGCAATTTCAGCAGCTTGTGGCGTCACGAAACGGAAACGAGAATGTGTTCGCTCGGTTTTATGACAGAGCCGAAAAGACTGCGGAACTCAACGAACTTGGGCTTCCGATTTTTAAGACAAGATGCTTTGTTGAGATCAAATGCAAAGATAACCACGATATTTATGATCAGCCGGCATCGAATGAGCATTTTAAGCGGTTTCCCGTTGAATATGCCAGATACAAGCTTGAGAAGCAGCAGAAAATATCCGGAACGCCGTTGGAGCAATTTGCCTTTTTGACCGTTGACCAACTGGAGCTCTGTCATCATTACGGTGTATTCACGGTTGAGCAGTTATCTGGTCTTGAGGATGAGAGAGCCAAGAGCCTTCAGCTCTTAAAAGAAAAAGAATTGGCTGATAAGTTCTTGAGCGTGTCTAAAAATAATAAAGTGATTGACGACTTTGCAAAAAAGGAACGGGAATATAAAGCTAAAATTAAAAAACTTGAAAAAGAGATTGAGGAATTGAAGAAGTGACAAGCATTTTGGAAATTTGCCAAGAGGTGGCTGACATTACGGCGGTTCAGCGTCCAACAGATTTGTTTGCCGCTCAAAACCAGCATGACAGCATCTTTTTGAGCGCTGCCAAAAATGAACTTGACAGCCTGATGCGGTATGGCGATTGGCAGGATTTAACAAAAGAAGCGACTTTGTTGACAGTCGAAGGAAAGGTGGTTTATCCGATTGACAATATCGTGCCGGATTTCTACTGCATTCTGAATAATACGATTTATGTTAAAGACGCTCAGGAAAGAGTTATCGGTGCGATTACGCCTCAGCAATGGATGAGAGACAAATATTTTGAATGTGCCGATGTTAATCTTAAATTTAAAATTCAAAATAACTGCTTGAAGTTTTTGACCGCTCCGGCGGCGAAGTTGAAGATTGTTTTTCAATATCGATCTAACGCGGTTTGCGTTGATGCAACGACTTTTGAAGAAAAACCATCTTTGACAAAGAACTCGGACGTTCCGATCTTTGATAAGTATGTTGTTAAACTTGGGATTACTTGGCGGTGGTTGAAGAGAAACGGAATGGATTATTCGGAAGAATATGCGGAATATCAGCGCGAGCTTCACAAACGCTTTGGAACTGGATTGTCAACAAAAGATATTGATTTGAGCGGCGGGGCGGAGTTTGCCTTATCAGATCTTTACACGGGAGTTGTCATCAATGGTGCAAGTAAATAGAGGCGCGCGGTCTCGGGATATTATTATTCCGGCGCCTATTTTGGGGCTGAATAAAAAGGATTCCCTCGGAGCTATGGCGCCGCTGTATGCAATCACAATGGATAACTATATTCCGCTTGACAACAGAATCAGTCTTCGCCCCGGCTATTCGTCTTATGTGAAACTTGATAAAAAGGTTGAGACGCTGGCGTCTTATGTCAAGCCGAGTTATAACAAATTTGTTGCAATCGCCAACGGCAAAGCCTATGACGTCACAAGCCCGGCGAATGTTTCGCAGATTGAGGGCGTCAGCTTTTCGAAAAGCAGATGCCAGACGGTTCAATATAAAAATTATTTGTTCTTTTTTAACGGACTTGACACGCCTAAAGTCTTTTATTTTGACAGTAAAGACACGCTCAAGTTTGAAGACTGGTCTTTTTCGGCGGAAGGATTGCAGCCGCAAAGAATTATTGCAGGAGCGGTCAGCCATGAATTTTTGTGGTTTGTCGAGAAGAACACGCTGAAGGCTTGGTATTCGAAAGAGGCGGGTAATATCAGTGGCGCGCTTTATTCTTTTGACCTGTCACAGGTTTCAAAGTGGGGCGGAGAGCTTGTCGCTATTGCAAACTGGACGGTTGATGGCGGCTCTGGGATGGACGACTACACTGTTTTTATCACATCCGAGGGCGAGGCTTTTGTTTATTCGGGAATCAATCCTAATTCCGCCGACAGCTGGGAACTCAAAGGCAGCTATAAGATGAGCAAGCCGATTGGGTATCAGTGCACGATGCAGTATCAAGGAGATGTTGTTATCATTTCGGAAGACGGATATATTCCACTGTCTAAAGCTTTGAGCGCGAACAACGCAGTTCGTTCAGAAGTTGCCTTTTCCGACAACATCAGAGGTTTGGTGTTGGACAGGACGGCGGCTAATAAACAAAAAGAGGGTTGGCATGGTATTATATATAACAAAAGAGGAATCGCGCTCTTTAATGTTCCGGTCAGCCAACAATTTGAACAACATGTCATCAATGTCAACACCGGGGCTTGGTGCCGGTTTACGAACATTCGTTCATATTGCTGGTGCTTGTTTGAAGACAAGCTCTATTTTGGGTCGGATGATGCTGTTTATCTTTTTGATGACGGATATTCGGACAACGGCGGTTTGATTAGTGGGCATATTGAACAGGCTTTCAACAATCTTGGAAGCGACAACCTCAAGAAGATCCAGCTCTTGAACCCAAGGACAAGATCTTCAACGCGTTATTCTTTGGTTATCTATACAAACATGGATTTTGAGGAACGGAATATAAATTATTACGCCAATATTGGCGATGTCGGGCGAACAAAATGGAATTCGTCCAAATGGTCGAGTTCGGGAAATCCAATCGGGACAAAGTGGTCGACTTCGTCAACCTCACGGATTAAAAGCCAATGGATTGCCAATTCGTCAACGGGATTTAAGGCATCGATTGTTTTTAAAACGCAAACAAAAGGAAATGTGATTGAATGGTTTGACACGGGGGTCAGGTATGAGCTCGGAAATGGTATCATGTAAGCCGGATTTTGACGGTCATGTTGCAAAATGGGTTTGTGACGGGCTTGGGGAGAATACGGACTGGATAGGCTCCGGCGCTACTCTCGGCGTGTATTTGGGCGAAAAGCTTATCGCCGGTATTATTTTTAATGACATCAGACCTAAATGCGATATTTGGTTGACAATATATTCTTGCGACAAGCGCTGGTGTATCAGGCGCGTTTTGAGGTGCGTGTTCAATTTTTGCTTCACGTGCTTGGATTGCCGGCGGGCGAGCGCTTTTGTTTCGGTGTCAAACGATAAAAGCCGAAAGCTTGTTGAGCGCTTGGGGTTTAGGCAAGAAGGAGTTTTGAGAAAATACCGCGACAACGGGGAAGATGCGTTTGTTTTTGGTATGCTAAAAGAAGAATGCAGATGGTTGTGAAAGGGGAAGTAAAGTGAGCAAAGGAAAGAAAATCAATCAAGACACCAGCGCTTGGACAAACTATTTGAATTATTTGAAAGGTGTGGATACGTCAAACGTTGACAATACGCTTTCGAATTTGACAAATTGGGCGTCAAACTCAAGCGCCAACAATCTTGGAAATATGGGAAACTACACATTCGGCGTCAATGGTTCGGACGATGCCAGACAGAGAATGGAAGCGGCGACATTTAATTCCTACATGGACAAGATGAACCCGCAGTTTCAGAGACAGCAAAGCGATTTGGCGACCGCTTTGCAGAACAAAGGTCTTGGGGTTGGGACTGAAGCTTATAGCCGGGCTATGGGAGATTTGCAGGATAGCCAAAATGACGCTATCAATCAGGCGGCTTATAATGCGACACAGCAGGGGCAGAACGCCTTTTCTCAATCTCTGGCGGACGCGGTTAACGCCGGAAGTTTTGGCAATTCGGCGCAGCAGAGCTATATCAATCAGCTTTTGTCTGCGTTGACAGGATCAGCCTCTGGGTATGAGAATCAACAAAATATTTTCTCAACCGCCGCCGGAAAATCGGCAGTTGATTATCAGAATGCTAAAGCAAACGCAAAAGGCGGATGGGGAAGTGCTTTAGCCGGTGCTATTAAAGGCGGATTGCAGGGGTTCGCCTCGACCGGAAGTCCTTGGGGCGGTTTGGCCGGTGGTTTGGCCGGTGGTTATACCGGATATAATAACAATCCTTATGCGTAACGGAGAAAAAAGATGCTTAACAGAGACTTTGCGGGAACAACGGCGGGGGTCGGGAAAAGTTTTACCCAGCCGGCAGCAATCAGAAAGAATGTTGATTTGGGCGATGCGCTCGCGAATTATCAGAAAGGAATGGACAAACGTTTGTCAGACCAGCAGAGGGACGCCCTTGTCACGGCGCTTCAGGGCGGCGATGAGATGGAAATCAACAACGCCGCGGCGGCGTATGATCCGGCTGCTTTTTATAACAACATGATGAAAGTTAAAGAGGCGACAACTCAGTTTGACAGGCAGAAAGAGCTGGCAAACATCAACAACGCGGCAGCAATGGAGAGAATTAAGCAAACATATTCAGGCAAAGGCGGAGGTAATGGATTTGGAAATACGCAAGCTGGGCTGGCTTTGCGCGTTGCTTTAAATCCTGATGAATATGATGAGAATATCCGCGAGTGGTCAAAGAACTACTTGGCAGGTAATAGTTCTTCGGCGATGTATGATTCCGCATATCAAAAGACAAGAGGCGCCAAGCAGGCGGAAGCCGAGTTTGAAAAGGGTAAGGAAACAGAAATGGTTCAGGATCAAAAGGCAGCTATTGATACGCTTATTTCAGATATTGCAAACAATAAGGATCTTATCGGTGTTTATTCTCCGATGAGAGCAGCGGCGGCGCGGTTTAGCAGTGGATCAATAGGGTATACGCCGGATGAGTTGGCGATGCGCGGCGAAATTATCAGACAGGCTGGAGAAATTCAGAATTCTATTATTGCCAAGGCTCGGGCAGCCGGTCAGACCGGTATCAACACCATGGCTGAAATCAGGCAAGCCACAAAGGGATTGGATGAGAATTCAAGTGCGGATGAAATGATTGGTGCTTTGCGGGCGTTAAAAAAGGCGAATGATCGCTTGGAAAAGAGAGGATCAACCACAGTTCAAGCTCAAGTTGACAGCGATCCGCTTGGGTTGAGATAGGGGGACACATGAATATTGCAGAAATCAGACAAAAATATCCTCAATATGATGATTTGAGCGATGAGGCATTGGCTAAAGGGCTTCATGATAGATTTTATTCAGATATGGATTTCGGCGAATTTTCACAGAAGATTGGTTTGACGCCAGGTCTAAATCTTTCAGATGCACAAAAGGCTCAAATTGCTCAAAATAATCAAGACTATGCTTCAGACAAAGGGAATCCTTGGGCTATTGTCAATAATGATTTGGTTCGCGCCGGCGCCGCTCTGGCACAAGGAATTGCAAATTCTCCACTGAATCCTGGTAAATATATCGGCAAAGCTGCTGGTTTGGATCTTCGACCACTTGAGCCTCAAAATGCTGCAGAACGAGCGTTGGAGAAAGCCGGAGAATATGGGTATGATGCTGCTGTTGGCTCCGGTTTGGGCGGTGTGGCTAAAGGTTTGGGACTGCTTGGAAAAGGACGTGGAAAAATAAGTAAAGTTGCGCGTGCTTTACTTGCGCCGGCCACCAGAGAGGCGGTCGCAACTGCCGCCGCCGGTGGTGTTGCAGAGGGAGCATCTAATCCTAAAAGCACGGCAGGAAAAGTATTTTCCAATTTGGCCGGCGGATTGGTTGGCGGTGGTATCTATGGGCTGGTAAACGGTCCGATGAAGGCTCGGTGGATGAAGAGTGGGTTGGAGAATATTGTTCAAGATAAAGATGCGGTTAAAATTGCGCGCCGAGCAGCTAAAATAGACGATGGTATTGCGGAAAATATATCTAATCAGGCGCCTGGGGCTGCTGAAAATATCAATAGAAAAAGCTATGATATTTTGAACAATGAACTGAATGGTGTCGAACCTTCAGCCAGATATCGGGATGTGAGGAAAGATTTTCAAAAATTTGTTTCTGAGAACAGACATCAAAAGATTAAAAGAAAATGGGACAGTTTGAGCAGGCTTAATCCGTTTCAAGAAAAACAGTATAAAAAAGCTTTGCAGGAAGGCTTTGACTTGGCTGATTATGGGACGAACCCAGGCGAACTTGGGCATTTGTTGACAACGCGCAGCGTTTTGGATGACGCGATTAACCGGTCGTATATTCAAAATTTCCCCGGAAAACAGGCGACAAAGGAAACGGCTAAGCTCGTTGAGTTGAGGAAGAGGCTTGATGAATTGCTTTCTGCGACCGGAATAAAGGGCATGGATAAAAGATTTGAGCTCTATAAAGGATTTGAAGATGCTTACCAGACAGGGCTAAAATTTCAGCCGACAGGGCGTAAGAACGTTTTGTTGGATGATATTCTTTCGGGCGGTGGTGATTCTGAAAAGGCCTTAGCCGCCAGAGTAGGACTAAAGAAAGGGCTGTTTGATGCTATTACTAATAATGTAACACCTGAACAAAACTTTTCAAAATACGCCAAAGGTTTTCAGAATGTTTTGCGCAGACTTAGTTGGGGCGGCAATAAAGTCGTGGAGAATCTTGGTAAAAACGAGCGAGACTATTCCCGGCTTGCCAAGTTGGCAAACACAGCTGAAAACACATTGACCGTTCCAGAGACATCAAGGTTCTTCGGGCGGGAGCAACTGGAAAGCAGAGGATCTATGCTTGGAACGGCAATGGATAAAATTCTGGGAGCTCTTGATAAAAAATACTATACGGAAAACGCCAAAAAGCTTTTGAACGGAAATGGACAAACTGTAAGGCTTTTGGCAAGTCCGAAATATTTGCAGAGGATCAGAAATTCTTCTGTCGGATCTTTGACGAGTGGAGAAAGGCAGTATCTTATAAATCTCTTGGGAAATAATGGAGAACAGGACTAATGGACAAATATGAATTGTTGGCGTATATTGAAATGCTCGGTGGTTCTGCGGCTGATTTAAAAATCCTTTATGATCATAAAAATGAAATGGATAAGGTTGGCGCGAACCTTGTTAAAAAGTATGGCAGAGGTGCTGCCGCCGGGATTGATGACTATTATCACGCTTTAGCTCAGTGTCTTCTTGGAAAAATGGGCGATAGAGACAGTCAGATTGGGCTTGTTTTGGGAAGATTAAAAGAAGATATTTATGACAGAGCCAGAAAAAGTTCCTCAACAACAGGACTTTTATCTAAAGAAGAGTTTGAGGCTGACCGTCAAAAAGACTTGCAAAATAATAAATATGGAGCTATGCTAGGAGTAAAGAATAGAAATAATTTAACTCCATGCTGGCTTTTGCTGGATCATAAACGAACAAGGAATATGATAAATGAGAAAATTCGGTAAAGGAATATTTGATTTTTCAAAGGGCATCGCCAAGGGCTTTGTTTTTTGCTTTGCGGTTTACCTTGTCGCTATGGCATACTTCCTTTCGTATATTTAATGTTTGTGGATATGAAAGATAATGAAATTTTTAAGGAGATAGGGCGTGGTGTCGCGATTTGGATAATGATTTGTTTAATGCCTATTTTTGTTATATGGGAATTTTTATCTGCGATATTATCAGGCCTTAAGAAAAATAAAAACAGTGTCAAGTGAGAGGTAGAAACAAGAAGATGCTCTTAAACTTTTGAACATAAAGTGATGGGAGTATAAAAATACTCTTGACAAGGGGGACTCCCTTGCGTTAAGATTTATGTATTATGAAAGAGTGCGCTTCTTGAAACGCGCTCTTTTTTTATGCCGTCCGGTTGGGCGGCTTTTTTTATGGGAGAAAAGCAGATGCCTTTTGACAGCGAGGGGAACTTTACACGGATTCACAGCTGGGAAGAAGACCGCGAAAACGACTTGGACATCATGTCGGATCGTATGGATGAAGAAGACGACAATTTTATGAGCGGGTTAAACAACTGCATGCTCAGAGACGGTAGATGCACGATGACCGGCGATCTGAAGATGGGCAATTTTAAGGTTAAAAACATTGCCAACGGAACAATCTCAAGCGATGCCGTCAATAAAGGACAGCTGGACGATGGTATCAAGCAGATCAACGCTTTGGCCAAGATACCGTTGGAAGAAAAGCCATACGCCAGCACAATTCAGCTTTCCACAAACAAAGCCTATTATGTGACGATGACCGGCGGGGTCAACTTTACTCTGCCGAGCGTCAGCGGAGATGTTTTTAATCAGATTGTTTGCGAGATTTGGAAAAAAGACGCTTCCTATAATATCGGTCTTGGGACAGACGCTTATTTTGGCAGCGAGGCGCCTTATCTTTCGGAAGCCGGATATTACACGATTATTTGGGAATATGATCAAATTCGCGGCAAGTGGGTTGTCGGAGCGATTAAGAAATGATTCAGGTGCAGAAACTTATCATTGACGAGGCAAGCCCGCATAAGCGCGGCGAGGTTCTTTTTGAAAGCAACACGCCGGGGAGCTATGAATACACCATTTTAAAAGGCGGTGTGTTTGAAGTCTATTGCATCGGCAGCGGCGGAAAAGCTGTCGCGACACCTGTCTATGATGATATTGGATATTTGGCGACAGGTGGCAGCGGCGGCGGATTTATCGGTAAATTTAGGCTTGGCGCAGGGAAAAGGTCAATCACTATCGGAGCGCTTGAAGGTTTGGGCGGGTCATCCGTATCGGGGATTGTTTCGGTTGGCGGCGGTGGTAACGGCGTTGCGCGTCTGACACCGGGAGCCGCCGGAGCTGCGCCGACGCTTTCGATGACGCCTTTATCAACCACATTGAACACGGCAGGAAATCAAGGAAAGTCAGGAACCGGCGGAAAAGGCGGGTCAATTGCGCCGGTTAAGCTTTCGGGCGGTGCGAGCGTTTATCAGGAATATGGGCAAGGCGGAGATGGTCAGGCTTCGGAATATTGGCAGCAATGCTACACGAACCCGCCGAAAGCCGGTTATGTTAAAATTGTGTATTTGGGGAGAAGATAATGACGGGGCGGATTTTGCAGAACAACACAATCATTGAGGTCAGGCAGGGTGACAGCTTTACAATTCGGATGCACTTTCACAAGGACAATGAGGATATTGATTTGACAAACGCCAAAGTGAACATGCAGGTCAGACGGAGCGATGACAGCATTGTCTTTGATTTGGCGGCGGTTCCTATCGAGGCGGAAAAAGGAATGGTGGCGCTGCTGTTGACGCCGACACAGACAAACAATGATGTTGGCGACTATAAGACAGACATTCAGGTCACGTTTGAAGACGGGAGCGTTAACACGGTCTTTCCGCAGGATGTGAACAAAATCGGCGTATTCAGAATCACGGAACAGGTCACGAGGTAGGATATGGAAACTTTATCAATCAACACAGCCGCAAGTCAGGATATTGAAGTTTATTGGCAGGACGAGGTCGAGCTTAATCTTGATGTTGAACTGATGTATATTAAATCAGGGCAAGCGGAAATCAAAAAGTATGTGGAAACTGTCGCAAAGCCGGATATTGAAGATTATGTTAAAGAAGAGGCTGTTCCGCTTGTCACGAAGATTGTTCATGAGATCAGCGAACCAGTTGTTGAAGACTATGTAGAAAACACAATCAAGCCGGAGATTTCGTCATACGCAGACGAACAGATGGCGGAATATGCCACGAGGGCAGAGACGGCAGAAACCAACGCCAAAGCAAGTGAAACTGCCGCAAAGGAAAGCGAGACAAACGCCAAGTCAAGCGAGACTGCTGCTAAATCAAGCGAAACGAATTCAAAAGCCAGCGAAACAGCCGCGGGGACATCAGCCACAGCTGCGGCATCAAGCGCCACAGCGGCGGCTGGGAGTGCCACAGCGGCTGCGGCGTCAGCAACAGAAGCGGCAAACAGTGCGGCGAGTATTGACACGTCAACACTTGTCACTTTGGCAGGTAGCCAGACTATTACTGGGGCAAAGACTTTTGTTAACGGCATTGACACTAAAGCGAATAATGTTGATGTAACGACAGCCCCGACTGCGGATGTTCACCATGATGCGCTGGAAATAAGGGATGTCAATGGTGTCAGATACGGCATTATATCCATAACTCAGACTTCAAATAATCAAGTGCAAACAAAATTAATGGCACAGCGGACGACTGCTGACGGTGTTATACATTATTGTCAAGTTCATGTTGCAGTCGATGCTGACGGAACTCCTTCGACATACACTACCCGTCCAAAAGCAAATAGTAATAATAATAATATCGCCACCACTTCTTGGGTTCGCAATGTTCAGCCCTTTATAAACGTCATTTCCGCGACATCAGGCACTGTTACATTAGCGACAAACAAAGTTTACACGATGTCAATTTCTGACGCGACTACTTTTACTTTACCGACAAGTGTTGATACTACTGTGTTTAATCAGATTAAAGTGATGGCGACAGTAACAGGCACACCGACCATTACTTGGGGAACGACAAACTTTTTCAACAAAGAAACACCTGAAATAGAGGCGGGGAGCTATGATTTTTATTTTGACTATGATAACGGTCTCGGCGCTTGGGTTGCTGGGGTTTTGCCTAAAGGAGCTGCCAGCTAAGATGTTTAACTTAAATTCTGAAAAGATGCTGATGGGCGGGGGAGCTAATAGGCCGCATAGCTATATTACTTCTGCTGATTGGGGAGATGGAAAAAGAACATATACAAGTTACGATAAACAGCTTCAATCATATTTAAATAGCGCACCAGATATTTATGGAACAGAGAACTATTTTTGGGCAAGACCTCCTTCTATCATCGGGGATGCAACGTGTGAAAAAGAAGTCGCGATTTATCCTGGAAAGTATAAATTTGTCTTTTACGACAAAAATGAATATTACTCTAATGCGCAATTGTATCAGATAGTGGTTACCTATATTGACGAAACACAGGACACTATAACATTCGATAATCTCATTGGCGGGAAAATATATACCACATATGCTCAAGATTACGAAACGCCTGTTTTTTCAATACAAAAAGAAACTAAATCCATTAAACACATATTTTATTGGAGCGCGGCGCAAGTCACAAGTCAATATAATTCTGGTTTTGGCCGTTTTAGGCTAATTTATATGGGGGGGGTAAAGCCTAGGAATATCAAGGGCTGTCTTAATCTGGAGGCAGTCCTATGATGGAGTTGTGGAGTAAGAAATTGATGCAGACGGTCGGGGGAAAAGGGATTTTGTATTACGGATATAAAAATACATCGTCGTTTGGCTCGGCGTATTTTTATGCTAAACCTTCTTTGGACGGATTATATGCCCATAAATATGATGGTCCTAACGGTTATCTGGCTATGCTTCAAGCGACAGATTCTTCTCAACTTGTGCCAACTGAATTGCCAAATAATTCATATGATGGCTATTTTAATTTGACTAAAGATTCCGTTGGAGTCGCAATGTCAGGATCCCAATTCACTTATTTGAGGGATACTTCTTTAGATCTGTATAAATAAATGGAGAAAAATTAATGAATTATGCAAAAATACTTGAAAACGGAAGTTTGGAATACGCGCCGCGGAATATTGACGGGGTGTCTAACTGGATTGAAGACGTTGATGCGGTTAAAGCGGCGGGATATTTGCCTGTGCACGATTCATTCTTGACGCCTGAAGGAAAAGTTTTTTCTGGCTGGGAGAATGTTGACGATGTTATTTGTCCTGTTTTTTCAGAAGAGCCTGGAGCGACAGATGAAGAAAAGAAACAAATAGTTCGGCAGGTTCGGAACGATTATATCAACAAATTGACCTGGCGGATTGAGCGTTACCGCGAACAAATAGCTTTAAGGAACGAAACAACAGATGACGGAGAACTGATCCAAAAGATATTGGAATACCGTCAATATTTGAGAGATTATCCGGGGAGCTCGGCGACTTGGTTTGAGCAACTTCCGCAAACTTTTGAGGACTGGCTTGAGGTTCACTCGGTCAGTTCTGAAAACAATACCGACAATTCGCTGTCGGTAGAGCCTGAGAATAAGGCTCAATCTAACGAGGTTGAAGACGAAGAATAACCTCAAAACTTACTAACTAACTTACTTAATAAAGGAGATACAAAAATGTATATTAAAATTGAAAAAGACTTTTCCGGAGATTTTTTGCTGATTGAGGGTAAAAAGGTCGAATTGTTGAACAACAAAATTCAAACGACACTTTTGGAATATCAAGATGGCTTGCTGAAAAATCTGCTTGAATATGACGAGGTTAGAGCCAAAGAACTGGCTCCGAGCTTAAAGTATATTTTCCCTCACTGCAACTGGTGTGCAACGCCTGTAACGAATATGACGATAGGAGATTTGAAATGTGAGGATAAGCCTAATGCAAGTGTTACAATCAGAGGAATTATTGTTGACGGAGTGGATTATGTCACCTGCGGCAGAATCTATGTTCTGAACGACAAAGGACAGACAATTCAGAGTTGTTAGAGGAGTTAAACATGAAGATTAACTTTAAACCCCTGGTGGGGGGGGGTAAAGCCTAGGAATATCAAGGGCTGTCTTAA
>OJAW01000372.1_pt1 | contig 33390 bp, 48 predicted proteins | sample 1589151 | NCBI WGS metagenome assembly OJAW01 (sample SAMN03283290) | human gut metagenome | biome: human-associated habitat; material: feces | host: Homo sapiens | place: Peru | collected 2012
GTTCTGTCATGTTATCAGAGCGATTATTAAAGCTTCCGGGATTCCTTTATCAGATTGGAAGTAATTATTATTATCTTGGAAAAGAAGATTAAAAAATAATGTAGATAAAGTTTATCAAGAAGCAATGGAGGAATTAATTTGTACGTTACCATATGTAAAAAAAAGTGTAGTTGTTGCTATTCCGGATGATATTTTAAGGAATGTACCTAAGGTTCATATCATTTTAAATGATGAATATAAGAATCCTAAATTTGAAAAAATTGTTATATCAGATATAGAAAAGTTAGTCTCAGAAAGAATGAGTAAAAATGTTGTTCCAAAATATTATTCTTTTGATCAAAAATTATTGTATACTCCAAACGGAAAAGTTGATTTTAAAAATATTCAGGAACAAGATATTATTGAATTACAAGAAAACACAGAAAAAAGAGTAAAAGTACGTTAAAAAGGGGTGATAAAGTTGAATAGTTTTCCATTTTCAATATGTAGTTTATTTTATATAATTTTACTATGTATAGTTTATTTTTGCAAAAAAAGGGTTAATAACTTTGATAATAAAATTTATTCTTTAATTCTTTGCACAACGGTGGTTGGCATTGTTTTACAAAATATAAGTTATTTTGTTGACATTTTTGATATTGTTAGCTCGTCATCATATATATATTTAATTTTGGTAATGGAATTATTTCTTTACCATTTTCCCATTTAGTTATAGACCATTTTTTAGTATTAACAATCATTCCCATTTTTTCCTGTGTTAAATCATTTTCTTCACGAAGTAAAAATAACCTTTCTAAGTCCATAAGTTATCACCTAATTTAATTTTTTCATAAAAAAAAGAAATTAAGCAAAATGTGGGGCATATTCGTTCAAAACATGGTATAATGATGATAGAAGGTAGGTGAAGTCTTATTAATACAAAGAAAAATAAAAAGTTAAAATATACTCCTGAATCGAAATTTATTGATAAGTTTTATTTAATAACAGGTGGCTTATTTTTATTAGGACTTAGTTTTTATTTAATATCAGAGGGTATTGCTTGGGTTTCTCTTTTAATCTCAGGTTTGGTTACATATGTTTCTTTTGCATTAGCAAGAAGAAATGTAAAAAATGGTTGGTGGATCTTTTTAGGCATTTTATCAATTATATTTGATATCTTAAATTTGATAGCAACAATTCAATTATTTATATAGGATTTATGTATTGAAAGGATGTGAAAATAGTATGGAAAATACAAGACAAATTTTAAAAGTAAGATTTAATAAAAATATAGATGAAGTTAACGAAATAATAAATTTTTATTTAAAGTCAAATAAATTCATAGAGATAGATTATAACGGCGAGAAAGTTTTAAAGCACAATAGTTTTATGGCAAAGTTAGAAGGTGTAAAAACATATTTAAAAATACATTTATCTAATAATGAATTGACACTTATAGGATGGGTTGTTTGGAAAAATGTAGAATATGGATTTGATGATGAATTGGAGTTAGATGAGCCATATAAAGAAAGTAATTGGAAACTTTCAAAAAATTTATTTAGTATATTCTTTGCATTTGCTTCAGGATTAAATGAACCTGATGGTGCAATAATTTGTAAAAAAGTAAATTCAAATGAAGCAATATTTCCAAATGAAGAAAACAAGTTTATTTTAAAGTAAGGAGGAAAAAATGAAAAAGAATAATATTTCATCTCTAAAATTAAGTTTATATATAATTGGTGCAATTGTATTAATTTCATTAGTTATTGCATTTGTCACTACAAAATATGCAAAAAACAATGATAAAGTTGATTCTAATAATTCAAATGAGAATAAGGAACAATTAAAAGATAATACAACTAATAGTAATGGTTGTATTGTAAAGGTAACTAATGGAACAGAATTTATAGAGAAAATAACTAAATTTAATAATGATTGTAATAATTATCAAGTATCTTATAAAGATTTAAGATATACAATTGAAAAAAAAGATAATTATTATGTAAATAAAATCTATTACAAAGATAATGAAATCAAATATATGAATACTGATTCTTTAGTTTATTCTAATCTTTCACAAGCATATATGTTAGATTCTAATACATTTTTATTTTTATTTCATGAAATACCTGTATCTCAAAATATGAAATATCATGTTATTGCATTTAATGATGCAGGAGAAATAAAGTTTTCAAACTCATCAGCAATGAATAATGTTGAATTTGATAAATATGCTAATATATTATCATTTAAAATAACAAAAATTGAATTACCTACAACAGTTGAGGAAATTTGCAATTATATAAATAATTATAATCAAGATGATGTAATAGAAGAAAGTTATACATATAAGTATAACAATAGTAAAATGAATTTAGAAGGTCTAGAAACAGTTACAATTGCTGATACAAATACTGTATATTGTAAATAAATTATAAGGAGGAATAAAAATGAATAGTGATAATAAAAAAAAGAAATATTGGTTAATTCCACTTTTAACATTTGTCACAATGATAGTATCTAAATTAATAGAATTTGTATTATTAATAAGTGGAATAAAATCTCAATTTGCTAATACATTATTTAATACAATATTTGTAATATGTGGATTTGCTATAATTCCTACAATTATTGTGGCTATTGTGTTAGGAATTAAAAACAAATAATACTTGGTGGTATAGTAAAATGGATAATATAGCAAATATTAAAAATGTTTATTTATATAATAAAGCTTTACATAACCAAGTGATAAAAAAAGAAAGAAAAAAGAGAATTATATGGACTATAGCTAGTCTATTGATTATTTTGATTTCTGTATTTAGTTTCATATATATTGTAACAAATGAAAATTTGGCTAAACAATGGGCAGTTTTATGGATTCTTTTAATGGTATTAGCAATTTTTTCTTTCTTTTGCCTTATGTATAATCTTTTTACATTAGGAGGCTTTCTTACTGAAAAAATAATATTTTCAGATAGAGCTTATGCAACTACTAATAATGATGAAATTCTTACATTTAAATTTGAAAGAAATTCATCTTACTTTAGATATGATTTGTTAAAAGGCAATTTATTAGATGAACTTGTTAAGGTTTTAGTATTACAAATGAGTGTTAGTAAAGAAAATAAAGAAATAAATCAAAAAATTCAAGATAAAAATGTGCTATTAAATGATTTATACGAATGCTTAAATATAGTAAATGTTTACAAAGTAGTAGAAAAAAAGGATCGTATAGAAATAATATGTGATTATATTAATTTGATAAATAACACTTCTTGTAAAAAACAATCATTAACAATATATAAATATTACGATAATTGGCAAGATATATTAAATAAATTAAAAGTAAAAGAACAGAAAAAGAAAGAACTTATTACTCAAGAAAACGGAGAACATAGTGGCTTTGTCACATTTGTATTAAATAGTAGTTTAAGAAAGTCAAATGCAATAGTTTTTCATTCAGTTACGATTTTAATATTAATTCTCTCTTTAAAGGGTGAAATTGACTTTGGATTTTGGTTAGAATTTGGTGTAGCTGTCTTTATAAGCACATTATATTGTCAAAAAAGAGCCTTAAAGTATTTGTATAAAGATAGTATGGAAGAAAATGAATTTTTGTTGAAAAAGATAAAAATTAATAAAATTACATTAGCAGTATATTCAATTTTGCTTATAGCTTATTCAATAATTTATATTGAAGCAATACCAACTATATTGTTTGGTGCAATATGTATATTTATTATTTTATTTATACTTAAATTAAAAATAGAAAAATAGGAGGAATATGAAAAAAGTTATATTTTTATGTTTAGCAGTTATTTTGATATCAGGATGCTCTAATAACGAAAATCAAGAATTATGTGATAAAATAGATAAAATAGATGTAAGTTCTTATACTGAAAAAGGCAATTATGATGAACTTGCTAGTATTTTAGAAAAATATTATACAACATATTGTAAGGATTCTAATTCAAAGGTGTGTGTATCATTAAACGATTACTTAGAAGCAACAAAAAGTGAGTTAAAACTTAAGGATTGTAATAATTTGGAAAGCAATAAAAAAAGTATATGTGAGTCAGATAATAAATTAATAGTTAGTGATAAAAAAATAGATGTTAATTATAAACATGAAGAAGTTATTGCTAGTTGCAATAACTGGTAATAACATATCAATAAAAAGGTAACAATTTTAATTTTGTTACCTTTTTATATTTTTGTTTAGTCTACCCTACCACATAACCAATCCATTGATACGTTGTATTTAACACATATTTGATAAGCAAATACAGTTAAGATTAAAGTTTTACCTGTTTCATAAGCACTAATAGTTGAATGAGTGGTATTTAAATTATTGGCAAGTTCTTCTTGTGTTATACCAAATTTGTGGCGTATATAGAGTAATCTTTTTCCTACAATTTTAGGATCTAACGATTTATTTATAATTTTATATTCTTTTACATTGCTTATTTGTACAATGTAATCTAAACTGACATTAAAATAATTAGCATATGCATTAAGTTGTTCTAAAGGTATGATTTCTTTACTTGTTTCCCATTGAGAAATTGCAACCCTACTAACATTTAATATTTTCCCTATATCTTCCTGTGTTAAGTCTTTTTCTTCTCTTAAAAAGAATAATCTTTCCAAATTCATATTAATCACCATGTCAATTTTCCCATCAAAAATACTTAAAATCGAATTTGTGTAAGAAAATACGACAAAGTGTGATATAATATATTTGAAAGGTAGGGAGAAGAAATGAAAAAGGAAAAGAATTTAAGTTATTATAGAAATTTATTACATAAGGATGGTATAGCTTTATTAGTAGTCGCAGTTATTTTTACAATTGTAAGTTTTTTATTTATGTTACAAGATGGATATTCAGGTGATTTAAGTGTACCTATATTTTTAAAGTCAATAATGTTTATAGTACTTTCTGCAATTTTAGTCTGCAATAAAAAGGAAACAAAAAAGTTTATAGGTATTTTAACTATAATTATAAGTTGTTTAATGCTATTAACATCTATAGGTGATGGTTCGTTATTTGGTATAGTATATTTTTTGTTAGGAATATTTTTTGGAATTCACTCTATATTGTATCTAATTAAATTTAAAAATTATAATGTTCAATCAAACTATTCTGATGAAATTGTGGTTAAAAATTCAAAAATGAAATATTTATCTTTAATGCCAATTATTATATCAATAATTCTAGCTATAGTCGGAATTGTTTTCGATCAATCTTTAATTGGAATTTCTTGGTGTAGTATAGCAATATTAGTTATTAATATAGCAAATATCATTTTTTGCATTATATTACATAATAAAAAAGTTAAATCTGCACTTATGTATGTAATGTTAGCTATGTCTATAATGATAACATTATTTAGTAGTTTGTTTTTAATTGATGATATAGGTCATATTATACGTAAAAATCAAAAATATAACAGTATAGAATACATCTTTGATAAATGTGAAAATGCAGAAAACGAAGTAGAAAAGAAGATTACATTACTTGAAAACTTAACTGCTTTGAAAGTGAATATTGGTGAAAATGCTATTATTTCACTTGATGATTATTTAAACCTAGATACGCTTTATTCGATTGATGTTATTAATTTAAAAGAATTGAAAGACGATGGGTATACTTGTGATGGATATATTGTTTTAAAATGGAATAATAATTTAGATATTGCTAGTTATTATGATGTAACTGACAAATTATCATATCCATATAACATGAAAGATTATTTTAGTACTGTTAAAACTTATATACGTTGCACAGGAAAATATAATTATCAAACTGATGATTTTGATGATACTAAATTACCAAATTAAAATCAGGAGACTTATAAATGAATAATAGTAAAAATGTTAAAAGAAGGGTTCGACTAAATGAGATTGTTAGTATAGTAACCTTGTTTGTTGTTTTATATTTAATATATAAATATATAATGTTAGATTTAATATCATTATTTAACAAATGGATTGTAATTGGGATATTTAGTTTCTTTGTAATATCTATATCAATTTGTTTTATACATTACATTAATAAATTAAATAAATTTATGAAAAATGAAAATGTTTTTTATGATTTAGATCATAATTTGGATAAAGTATTTAAAAAATATGGATTGTTTATTACTAAAGAATATATAATTTGCATTGGTAGTAAATTCAACTTTTTTAAAACATTTGCAGTTAAGATAAAAGATATTGATGCAATAGATACTCATAACGATAGTAGATATACGTATAGAAAAAAAGGTACTAAATTCATAATAGGATCAATAAAAGCAGATATAATGAATAGAAATGATGGCATATTAGTATTTAACATTATATGTGATAATAAAGTGTATTGTATTACAAATTGCAATGTATTAAATAAAATAAAAAGTAAAGATATAGAACAAATGGCAGATTATATATGTAATAAGCATAAAAATATAGATTATATTTAAATTATAAAAAAGATAGGATGGAAGATTATGAATCAAAAAAAGTGTGATAAGGAATGTGTTGGTATAATTAAAGAATTAAAAATAAAAGGACTAGATTTTCCAACAGTAATATCTGTTGAATATACAGTAGATGGTAAAAAATATGTTTTAAATGAAAATTTGATTATGAAACGTAATAAAAAATATGTTTTGGGCTTTATTCCAATTGGGTATACAACAAAAAGTTTAATAGAGCTAAGAACAGGTGTTAAAGCTATTGTTGGAAATAATGTAAAAATAAAATATGATAGTTCAAATCCACAAAATGCCTATTTAGTGGATAATGCAGGAAAGGTAATGTGGAATTAATGAAAAAGAAAATGTTTTTAAGTTTATTAGTTGTGTTTAGTATTTTTTGCTTGACTGCTTGTGATTCGAGCAAGAATTCGGTTGATAATTTACTAATAGCCCTTCAAAAAGAAAAAATAGTAGATACTGATTTAACGTTAGTTGATAAAGTATCTAAAATTGGAGCAGGATTGTTTATTTCTAAAACAACTTATTACATCTATGAAAATAATAATGGTAATTTAATCGCAATAAATTACGATACAGACATTGCATCAAAAAATGATTATGATTATTCAATAACAATTTATTCTAATGTAACTATAAATAATGATATTGAATATCTTGATGATTATGGATCGTTAGAAAGTTATTATGCTTATGCTGATGGTAAAAAATCAGAATCTAGTAAGTATGATTTTAGCAATTCAACAAGTTATTTAGTTTATAAATCAAAACTATTATTTTTTAAAACTAAATATGGAATAGAAAAAACAAACTAGATAAGATTTAAGGAGGTAAAAGATGAAAAATAAAATATTATTAGGTTTAATATGTGGATTATTAATATTAGGCATTACTACAGGATGTGGTAATTCAAAAAACAATGATGTTGTTGATACTAATAATCCAACTGAAAATAAAGAACAAGTAAAGGATGATACAAATAATAATATTGATTCATCACTTTTGTCAGGAACATATAAAGTACCATTAAAAAATATAGTTGTTGATGTACCTAACTATCAAGAAATTGAACAAGCCTTTACTGAATTATTCATAGTACATGATTTAAAATATGTTGCTTTCACTTCAGCTAAAATGAGTAATGCAAACAATACAAAAGAAGCACATAAAGTAGCATTTGAAGAATTGATACCTAATATGCAAAATTATGAGGGTGGAATAAATAGTATTAACATAACTAAATCTGAAGAAATAAAAGTAAATGGAATTGATGTATATAGTTTTGAAGGAACAATAAATTATGGTACTGATACAAAATTTGATGGATATGCTAAAGGATATTCATTTATATTAGATGGAGTTCCATGTGAAATAATAGGATCAGTGATTGACAAAAAACAAGATCCAGCAACAATTAAAGAAATTAGTTCAGTAGTAGATGCAATGATAAAAACTTTAAGAACGGAAGAATAATTTTTAATAAATTTTAAAAATAATAAAGCCATGCAATGATTTTTGTGGTAAAATATATCTATACGGTATAATAGTTATTATATCAATATATTAAAATTTATAAGATAAGGTAGTATTTTTATTAAGGGATACTACCTTTCTTTTTTGTTTGGAAAGGAGAATACTATATATGATAGTCGAAGAAATGATATCGTTTAATACATCATATGGAAAAATTCATTGTAATTTAAGAAATGTCATGAAAAATCGTAAAATCTCTATGTATAAACTTATTAAATTAAGTGGATTAAAATATGAAGTAGTAAGTAAATATTATTATGACAATGTTTGTAGATATGATTCAGATGTACTTGCTAAATTTTGTTATATATTAAAATGTACACCTAATGATATTATTAAATATACTACTAACATTAAATAATTTGGGGATTGGTTATAAGTTTTACGAGTGCTTTTAAGTATTCGTTTATTTTTTTACGATTTTTATTCGATTTTTTTTACATAGTTTTCACGATTTTTTTTCTTCTTGTAATTCGATTTGTCAAGTGGTATATTTGATATAGTAGTGATACTTGTATGAAAGGATGCAACATACAAGTAAAATTTATATGTTTATATAACCACTCCACTTAATAAGATTCTTGATAAAAGGACTTATTTTTATTTTGTCTTAGTGTTAGTATAACAAGCAACAAATTTTATTTTAGGGGTGGTATATATGTATGACTTTGTTGGCATTTATATTGTAGGATTCTTAAAAAGAAATTATATAGTACTTTTTTCCCCTAAAAGTGACATAATGGCTAAAAAAATAACAAGAGAGCTAAAAATCATTAATGGTTTTTGCTCTCTTTTTATATATAAATAAATTGATGAAAGGAGGAATTTATGTATCAAAATCAATTTTTATCTAATTACATAATTAAACAATTTGATGTTAAGAAATTCAAAAAAATGATATTTGCTTTTTTAAGCATAGTTGATAATTTTCAACACATCATTGATAAAGATGAGTATTATATCAAATATACTGCTAATTATGAAATTAAAGTTGGTGGTAGTAAAAAGCCAACATCTTCTAAAGTAGAATCTTTTATTATTAAAAAGTATGATACTGAAGAAAAAAAGGAACAACTACTTCTCAAATATAAAACAGCATTTAATTGTTTGAATCCTGTTGAAAGAAAAGTCTTTGTTGCTACTTTTTTAGAGAATAAAACAAATCTTGATTTGTGTGATGAATTATTGACTTACGATCAAAAAATTAATTCTATCAGAAAAAGTGCAATTGTTAGATTTTGTTTAAAACTTGGTTTTGAACGATTTGTTGATTATTTTTGAATTACGAGTTTATAGCTCACTCGTTATTAAAAAACTAAATATTAAAAGTTTGGAGGTGATTTAATATATCTTGTAGTCCATATTATTCAACTCAAAATGGAACACTTTATAAAGGTGATTGTTTAGATGTAATGGATTATTTAATTGAACAGGGAGTTAAAGTGGATGCTATAATTACTGATCCCCCATATGCAGTTACAGGTTACTCTTGGGATCAAATTATACCATTTGATGCAATGTGGGAAAAATTATTAAAACTTATTAAGGATGATGGTGCTATAGTTTTATTTGGAAATGAACCCTTTTCTAGTAATTTAAGATTAAGTAATGAAAAACTATATCGTTACGATTGGAAATGGGTTAAAACTCAAGTAACTGGGTTTCAAAATGCAAACTATCAACCACTCCGTTGTTATGAGGATGTAATGGTTTTTTCTAAAGGTGGAACAGTTCCACAAGCAAATAATCATATGTGTTATTTTCCACAGGGAATTATACAAGTTAACCTTAAGGTGTCACGTTCTTCAATAGATTATTTATCAGAAAAGAAAAATAAGCAAAAAAAAGAACATTTTCAGGAGTATGGAAATTACCCTAGAAATGTCATTCAGTTTCCAAGAGAAACAAACTTGTACCACCCCACTCAAAAGCCTGTTAATTTAATGGAATATTTAATTTCTACTTATACTAAAAATGGTGAGTTGGTTTTGGATTTTACGAGTGGAAGTGGCTCTACTTTGCTTGGATGTGAAGTGTCAGGTCGTAGATGGATTGGTATTGAAATTACTGATAAGTATTGTGAAGTTATTAAAAAAAGAATAGAAAATGGCATCCAATTAAAAATATCATTAGAATACAAATGAGAAAAAATTAAGGAGGGATAAATATAGTTTATGAAAAAGTTAAAAAATTACAAAATAAAAACCGAGATGTATATAATTTAGTAATTGCGACATCACTAATATCACTCGGTAGAAATAATTATAACACACTTTCTATTAATAACAAAGATATTTTGGAGGTTTCATATTAATTGGAAGATATTTTACAAGATGTATTAAGATTAATAAATGATGCTATGGGTTATTTAAGGTTGTTCGTCATCGGAGGAACAGCTTTTTTTGTGGCTAAAGATTACGCTTTGAAAATGGCATCAAGTGATGATAACCAAAAAGCAAGTTATGATAGAAAAATCAAAACTACAATAATTGCAGGTGTATCTGCTCTTATTACTACTCAATTTGTATCTTGGATTTTAGGATATTTCAAATAATGGATATAAAACAATTTAATAATAATATTAATGATATTCTTGATAATGGAAATATAGAAAATATTCCGATTCCTAATGTTGATTTAATTAAAAGTATTGTTTTAGATACTAACTTAAATAAAATACTATTTAAAAAGTTTAAAAACAACTATAAATCTATTTATGGTGATGACTTAGAAAATTTCTATATGAAAGTTCAAGATTTGTTGTATAGATTACATCTATTAATTAATCATATCTTAATCAATAATTTAGATGTGAATAAAGAAGAAGTTATATATGATGCCATATATTCTTATGTTATTAATGACTCAATCTCATTATATGATGCAGTTAATTACGATGATACTGATTTAGAAGAATTAAAAGAAGATCTATTGGATGAAAGTGAGGAATTAAGCATTAGGTGAGAAAACAAAAAAGAAATTGGTATTTCTATGTTAAAAGTAGAAATTTAATTAATCGAATTTATGATATGTTAGAGTATTTTCACTACTTTAATTATGATTCTTGGGATAAACAAAGTATAAGGAATTATCTAAAAACGAACATAAAGGATATTTGCTTTGTAGAAACTATAATAAAATATTTAGAAGATAAATTAAAAATAAATATGAAAAAAGTTGAATTAAGGTGCAACTTATCAAACTTAATTGATGATTTAGATTGTTTAAAGCAATATTTAGATACCTGATTTGCAATTATTTAAAAAATAGTTTATAATTCAGACAACTGGAGGGATTCTTATGAAGAAAAGACTACCTTTCATTCTTGTTATTATAATAGTTGTATTTAGTGTTGCTTTTATCATTTATAGCTTGTCTAATAATAAATTACAAAAAAGCAGTTATAATGATTTGAATGATAATCAAACACAATCTTCAACTACTGAAAATGTAGAGAAAGAACAAAAATCAGAAGAAGAAAAAGAAATTTCTAGTAATAATGATATTTCTGATGTAAAACAGGAAACATCAATTAAACAAGAAAATACTGTTAATAATAAAAATAATTCGAATAACAGTAATAGTTCATCAAATAAAAATTCATCGACAATTAAGGATAATAATCCTAGTAACCCACCTATCGAAAATAAACAGGAGGTTGTAACCCCTAAAGAAGATGTTACACCACAAGTTGATCCTGAATATGAAAGATTAAAGTCATTAATTAAATATAAAGATGACATGGAGTGTTACAATGCATCATTAGATGTAAGTTTAGAATATTTAGATGATGAAAATTTTCAAGTAATAACTTGTAGCAGTTATGCATATAATGGACAATTACTTGGTTATAGGATGGCAGTTCACTATTGGGATGGAACTGTTGTATATCTAGATGCAATCGATTAGATTGCTTTTTTTATGGAAAAAATTAAGGAGGAAAAAATGAAGAGTAAAAAAATTATTCCAATGTTTTTATTTGGCATCATTTCTTTGCTAGTAATGGGGTTTACTAATGTTTATGCATCAACGTTAGTTGTAACTGAACAAAGTAACATTTATTATACTCGTAGAGGTGGAGGTCAGCCTTATTTGTCTGCTCAATACAAAACCTATGATATGGATGGAAGAGTTGTATATTGCATTGAACCAAACGTGAACATTACTACAAATGATTATATTGGTGCAGAGGGGTATGTAAATTCCCCTTATTCTGATGAAGTAAATAAAAAAATTCAATTGATTGGTTACTATGGTTATGGATATTCAGGTCATAATACTTTAAGATATCGTATGGCAACTCAAGCTCTTATTTGGGAAACTACAGGTGGACAAATTATAGAGTTTTGGACTGAGAAGTATGGCTATGGTGATTACATAGATCTTTCTTATGAAAGAAATCAGATAATGAATCTTGTCAATGCTCATTATGATAAACCATCTTTTAATGGTGAACAAAAGACAGGAGTTATTAATCAAAAAGTAACATTCACTGATACAAAAGGAATTTTATCACAATTTGAAGTTTATAAAAGTGATAATGCTAAAGTAAGTATTGAAGGAAATACTTTATCAGTAATACCTACTGTTATTGGTGAAGTTAATGTTTACCTAACAAGAAAATCTTATAGAAATTCTCCCACTACTATCTTCGTAGGATTAGATGGCAAATCTCAAAAGATGGCTTTCTTTGGAGCAAACGATCCCATCTTAACTTCAATCAGATTAAAAGTTTATGGTGGAAAAGTTACTATTGAAAAAGTTGATTCTAAAACTTTATTACCTATACCTAGAGGTGATGGTGAATTAAAAGGTGCAATTTATGGTGTATATGATGAATCTGATGTCAGAGTCGGACAAGTTGTCATAGGAGATAACTCACTTGGCAAAAGTGACTACCTACCAAAGTTGGGGACGTTCTATTTATTAGAAGAAAAAAATAGTTTAGGTTATGAACTTGATCCAACTAGATACTATTTTGAAATCACTAGCAATGATTTAAACCCTACTGTTAAGGTTTATGAACAAATAATTGAAAAGGATTTTGAAATATATAAAGTTAAAGCTGATGGTACTACTACTATTTTAAAAGCAGAACCTGATGTAACTTTTGAATTTTATTTAAAATCTAGCATGGAGTTATATGCAAAAGGTACGACAGATAATCTAGGTCATTTAAAAGTAACTTTACCATATGGAACTTATATTGTAAGACAAGTAACAGCTTCCCCTAACTATGAGAAAATTGATGACTTTGAAATAGTTTTAAATGAACATAGTGATGATCTAATTACAAGAATTATTTCTAATGCAGAAATAACTGCTAAATTAAAAGTTGTTAAAGTTGATAGTGAATCAAAAAGAATATTAGTTCGTAATGGTATTAAATTTAGAATTAAAAATTTAGATACAAATGAGTATGTATGTCAATCTATCACTTACCCTAATCATCAAAAAGTGTGTGTATTTGAAACATCAGATGGTATGTTTACAACTCCATATGTTTTAGCATCAGGAAACTATCAAATAGAAGAGTTAGAAGATCAAATAATAGATGGATATGTTTGGAATCCTACACCACTTAAGTTTTCTATTACTGAAAATAGTAAATTTACATATGATGAAGAATTTGGTGTAATATTAGAAGTTCAATTTTCTAATAAACAAGTTAAGGGTGAATTTGATTTAATTAAAGTTGGGGAAAAGATGGTTGTTGAAGATGGAACTTTCAGATACGAAGAGGTACCATTAAGTGATGTTGTTTATGAGTTGTATGCCGATGGTGATATTTATTCACAAGATGGTATTTTAATTTATAAAGATAAAGAGTTAATAAAAACTTTTAAAACAGTTGATGGAAAATATAAAATGACTGATCTTTATTTAGGAAATTATTGCTTAATAGAAAAATCAACAGATCCTAATCATGTATTTGATACTACTCCATATTGTTTCTCAATCAAATATAAAGATCAATATACTGACATAGTATCTATAGAAATAAGACTTAAAAATTATTTAATCAAAAGTGATTTTGAACTTACAAAAGTTGATTTTTCCACAGGAGAAGTTATCGAAGGAGCACTTATTGAAATATATAACGAAGATAATGAATTAGTGTTTAGTGGATATACTGATGAATTTGGAAAAATCTATGTTAAAAATCTTGCTATAGGCAAATATAAATTCATAGAGAAGGAAGCACCAGAGGGTTATATTCTTAATACTGAAGAACATTATTTTGAAATATTAGAAGATGGGGAAATCATAAAAGATACTCTTTCTAATGAAAAAATAATTGTTGAAGTACCCAATACAAGTATAGCCGATTCTAAAATAGTAACAGTTGTTACTATAATTAGTATTATTGCAGGTTTAGGTTTCATTATTTATGATAAAAAAAGAAAAAAATAAGAGCCGATTATCTTTAATTGGCTCTTTCCTAATTATTAGTGCTATTTGTGATTTCATATTTTATAATGTTTATAATTTGTCTATAGATAAAGCTGAAAAAAAACAAGCTGATGATTTTATTAACAATATTGTTAATAAAGAAGATGAGCAAAATGAGGTTGTCGAACCTAAAAACGAAACTGTTCAAGTTGATAATTATAATTACATAGGGGTATTAGAAATACCTACTATAAATTTTAAGCATGGATTCTTGGACATAAATGATAGAAATAATAAAGTCAATAGAAATATAGAAGTATTAAAAAACTCCACTATGCCTGATGTTGATCATGGCTTTATGGCAATTGCAGGTCACTCTGGTAGTGGTCGTACTGCATTCTTTAAAAATTTACATAAGTTAAAAGAAAAAGACATAATATACATTTATTACAAAAATATTAAATATACATATGAAGTTATAAAAAATTATGAAGAAGTAAAAGATGGTGACATAACTGTAGATAAAAACAGTGAATCAACATTAGTATTGACTACTTGTAGTCAAACAAATAAAAACAATCAAGTTGTTGTAGTATCTAAATTAATTAATAAGACAGTTTATTAGGAGGTGCAATTTAATAGTAGAAGTTCTAACCATAACTCCTGTTAAACAGGGATTTTGGAGTGATATTTATCGTACTGTTATGTGGGAAATATCTAAAGGTGTATTATGGCTTTTAGATGGTTTTTTTGACATAATAAACAAAATTTGGAGATATCGATTCTTTGATAACGAATATGTTAATAAAATATTTGGTGGTGCAATAATTGTTGCTTGTAGTTGGCTCGTATTAAAAGTTGTAATTGAACTTATTTTAAAATACATAGTTAAAGGTGATAGTAGATCTAGTCCACTTTCCGTTTATAAAGGTATTGTTCTAGCTATAGTAATGATGTTTTTAATAACACCCCTTTTTCAATTTGGACATAATGTTTCAACTGAACTTACCGATGCTGTTATTGAAGTGTCAGGTATGAATCAAAATTCTGATTCTGAAGGAACAATTTCAAAAGCCATAATACGTGCTATGGTTTATGAAAATCAAATGGAATCTGATAAAATTGATTATTTGGCAAGTAATTGGAAAACAATCGACATAAATGAGACTACAGGTGGTTTTATTGGCTTTGGTGATTGTTATGTATATTCTCTCAATTTCTTTATGCTCATTGTCTTATCTATTATAACAATTTTTCTATTATTCTTTGTTGCAATTCAAATGGCTAAACGAGTCATGGAAATTGCTTTATATAAAATACTAGCTCCCTTTTGTTGCACAGGTCTTACAAATGAAAATTCTAAATCATTTGAGATATGGTGCAAATCTTCAATGGGAGTTTTTTTAATAACTGTAGTGCAATTTGTATGCATAGGTTTACTACTTAATTTGTTTGGTTCTGCATTTACTGATAATGGTACTTTAACAGGTATATTCCTAGTAATTGGAGCTTTACTATTTATAATATCTACTCCAACTATTGTAAGTTCACTACTTAATCAACAATCAGGATTAATGACAGCTTTTGGTGATATTCAAAGTTTAATGGCTTTAGGTAGTGGTATCTCACAGGGAATTAATGTTGCTAAAGCAGGAGTAGAAAGCAGTTTGGCTATTGGATCAAATATTATTGGTGGTGGTAATAAACTTGCTAAAGGAGGTATAAATAATATTTCAAATATGTTAAATAAAGGAAGTAAATTGACATCAGAACAACAAAACATTGTTAAGGAAAGTCTTAATAATCATAACCCAAGAAAAGCATATCAACAAGTTGGTGATTTCTTAAAAGAAAACAGAGGTCAGAAAGCAAATGATAATGTTATGAAGTATACAAATTCTAACCCTTTCATGCAACCATATAGCATGAAGTATAACCCTATTAGAAATCAATACATGAATCAAAATAGTTCTGATAACATACATGATAGGAAGTGGTATTAATAAATCTAATTCCTAAAAACATAAAAACTAAAAGAGAGATTTTTAAAGGGTTTGGTATATTAGAGATACTTGCTATGGGTATAGCTTGTGGTTTTGGATTTTTACTTCAATCTTTAGTAAGTGGTTATAAATTAAAAATATTTTTATTTTTTGTATTTCCTATACTATGTTTTTTGTTGCTGATCCCCTTACCTAATGGAAGTACTGTTTTAGTCATTTTTAAAAAATTTATAATCTATAAAAAACATCAGCAAAAATATAGGTATAAATAGACCTATAGTGTATTGCAAATTTTGTCGAATTATGTTATATTAATATTGTCATTGAAGATGATAAAATGTTAATTGCTGAATAATGAACAAATATATCTTCATGATAACATACAATGATTTCTGAACCATTTAGTCGTTGTATCGTTTCTAACCATTTGACTTTACTAGTCAAATATCACGCACATTTCTTTCTATATTGCAAAGAAATATTGTAGTAGTAAAAAAAGTTGTCGAGCAGTATTAGACTGCTTTTTTTATTTGCATAAATATTGGAGGTTTTATGTTACATATATTAACTGTATTAGCATTCATAACACTTACGTTATTGATGTTTTTTTTATTTTGTGCTTGTATCATATCAAGCAAATGTTCTGAAGAAGAAAAAATATTAAATGAGGAGGATTATTTTGAGTAAAAAAGAAATAAAAACTAAAAGAAAAACAATCAAATTTAAAGGTGAGGAATTGTTTTTAGATGTTACACAATACAAAGATAATAATCGACTTGCAATTCTTTGCACAACTAAAGATGAACTTTATTGTAATCTAACTATTAATTTGTCAGATGGCTTTTTTCTAATGGATATGAACGAAGCCTTTATTTCAGATATGGCAAAATCCTGTGGATTAGAAAAGAAACTATTAGATGCAGGTGTTATCAAAAAAGTTATTTGTGTACAACCTTATAACTATGGTAGATATGATTTAGTTTCTTTTGACATGAAAAAATTAAGAGAGTTTGATCCAATAGGATTAGATAAGTATTATAAATCATTTGATTATGAATTACATTATAGTCCAAAAATATAAGGAGGGATGATTAATAGGAAAGAAAGTTAAATTTAATAATAAACTCTATAATATTAAAGTTTATACATATAGTAATGGAAGAATAAGACTAAGATATGAAAATAAATCTGAAAGTCATGAAATTACTATTAATTTAGAAGATTCTTACATAGATGATGGTAAGGTATTTTTAGATCCATTTATTTTAAAAAATGGTTTTATTCATGTATTAAAAAAATATAGAATAATTAAAGATATAACAGGCATGGGATTTTATAATTACATAGAAGTTCCAATTGCTAAACTTAATATGGGAAAATTAAGAGAATTTGATAACTATGGTGTTAAAAAACATTTAAGTGAAAGGATGGATTTGTATAAATAGTAAAAGATTAAAATTGTATGATACAAGCATAGAGATTTGTGTCAATAAAAAAACTAAAGAAAAATTAAGAAAAGTTGCATATAAGCAGAAAATTACTATGTCTGAATATATCAGACAATTAATAGAACTTGCTATTATCAACAATGAAATAAATAATTTTGAGAATAAAAAAATCTTGTCAACAAAAAATGTTGATAAAGCTCTTACTTTGCTAGGAGGGATATCTAACGACTAAAGAAAAAAAGAAAAAGCAAAAAAAGATTCCAAAAACAATGTTAGATTTCATTTTATTTCAGGATGTGTGGAACAATTATGTTTATTTAGATAATAATCGAATTGTTGGAGGAATAAAGGTTGGTTCTATTAATCTTTGTTTACTCTTTGATGAAGAACAAAAATTAAAAGTGATGGAACTTAAAAAGGTTCTTAATTCAATAGATTACCCTATAAAAATATTCAGTGTTGATAAACCTATTTTACTTGATGAAAATATAAATATTTTAAATACTAAAATTAAGCAAGAAACAAATAAAGCAAAGATCAAAATATTAGAAGAAGATTTAGAATATGTTAATTCACTTAATAATAAAAGACAAGTTGTTAATCGTGAATTTTACATAATAGTTGAAGAAGATTCGGAAAATGAAAATCTTCTTAAACAAAAATTAAATGATTTGATAGTTGATTTATCGGCTATGGGTCTTTCTAGTTCGATTATTTCAAGTGAACAATGGAGAGATTTATTGTACATAATCTTAAATCCTGTTACATCGCTCGATTCTTTTAAAAAAGATGCTACAGGTATTACTAGGTCATTTAAAGAGAAAATCGTTCCTATGGGGCTTAAAATTGGTGAAAAAGACCTAGTTTTAGGTGATGCATATATGAGTATCGTAACTTTAGTAACTTACCCATCATATGTTAATGTTGGTTGGTTAGGTGCAGTTGCTAATGTTAATAATACTAGGATGGTCATAACAATAAGTCCTATGGATACTGCAGATATATCTAGAACTTTGAAAAAAAGTATGTCTGATACTAAATCTAAAATGATTAATGTTAATGATTATAATGATCAAATACTTTTACATAATCAAATGGAAGATTACACCGAACTTGTAAATCGTATTGATCGTGAACATGAAAAATTTACTAAACTTACTGTTTGCTTTTTAGTATATGGTGAAACTAAAGAAGAAATGGAAAAAGCAAGAAAAGAATTAAAAACAACCCTTTCTTCTTATGGTCTTTATGGTACTAATTTAATGTTCGAACAAGAACGAGGATTAAAGATGTGCCTACCTACAATGTATACTGATTTTGAAAAACAATTTGGTATAGCAGTTCCTATGCTTACTACTGCATCAACATTTCCTTTTATATTTCAAAACTTACAGGATGATGGTGATTCTTTAATTCTTGGTAATGATGGTCTTGGAAGTTTAGTTTTCTTTGACTTGTGGAAAAGAACAAATAAAAGAAATAATTCTAATGCAGTTATAATTGGTAAGAGTGGTAGTGGTAAGTCTACTCTAATTAAAAAGATAGTTCGTGGTAATTGGGCTAGAGGTACTAAAATAATTGCTATAGATCCTGAACGAGAATTAAAGGAAATGTGTGAGTCAATTGGTGGTTCTTGGATAGATGCAGGAACAGGATTGTCAGGTATTATTAATCCCCTAGAAGTTCGTAAAACAGTTGATGAAAATGATGATGACAAAAAGTTATCAAGTAATGATTTAAATAAACATTTTCAAACTTTTAGAACATTTATTAAGTATTACTTGCAAGATGTTAATGCATATGAGTTAACTAAAATTGAAGATGCATTAATAGAAACTTATAAAGATAAAGGTATCGATTTTGACACCGATGTTTCAAAGTTAAAAAGTAAAGACTATCCTATAATGGAAGATCTTTATAATAAGTTGTGCCATAATCTACAAGAGGCTAAAGATAATAAAGAGCCAAGAAATGTTATCGAATCACTTGAAAAAATTTGTTCCCTAATGAAAAGAGTAACTACTACGGATGCTAAAATCTTTAATGGTCACTCTAGTATTAATGTAGATAAGGATTCAGATTTTATTGTATTAGATATCAATAGTTTAATTGATTCGGATGAAAGTATTTTAAAAAGTCAGTTCTTTAATATTCTTACTTGGTGTTGGAACGAAATATGTAAAAACAAATCAGAGCAAGTTATTTTACTTTGTGATGAGGCTCATTTAATTATTGATCCAAATAATCATCAAGGTATAGATTTCTTAAAAAAAGCATCTAAATTAATTAGAAAAAGAAACGGTAGTCTTTGTATTATCTCTCAAAACTTAATTGACTTTACTGCTCCAGAGATATCTCGTTATGGACAGGTTATTATTGATAACAGTGCCTACATAATGGTCATGGCACAGGGACAAAAAGAAATTACTGCAGTCCAAAAATTAATGAATTTAAGTGAATCAGAAAAACAATTTTTAACTACTGCATCTAAAGGTCAAGGCTTGTTTATAATCAGTCAAGATACTAGATTACCTATTCAAGTTCAATTAAGACAAGAAGAAAAAGATTTATTTGGTTCTGCTGGTGGCAAATAATTGGAATATTATTTTTTAAAAAAGCATGGGTGGAAAATTGGTCTTGCCTTTATGCCATGCTTTTTACTTTTCATAATCTTATTAAATGTAGGAAGTTCAGGTGGCAGTGAAGAAAGTCTTGCAACTGCATATTTCTCTGTACCTTTTGAAGATAATATTTCATATACAATTACGTCAAGATTTGGAAATAGAATTGATCCAATTACTTTAGATAAAGTATCTTTTCATAGTGGCATAGATGTTTCTGCACCTGAAGGGACATCTATTGTAGCTAGTGCCGATGGTATTGTTTATGAAGTTGGTTATTCAGAATCAGGTTTAGGAAATTATGTATATATAGAACATGATTTTGGTAGTTTAAAAATGTACTCAATTTATGGTCATATGCTTGATAATTCAATTGTTGTTGGTGTTGGTGATAAGGTTAGTGTTAAACAAAAAATAGGTACTATTGGTACAACAGGTAGATCAACAGGAATTCATTTGCATTTCATGATTACAAAAAATAAAATCAGTTTCAAAGAAGCTGATTTAATAGATCCTATTACAATATTTAAATAAAATATCCTAATTGCTATTAGGATAATATTCTATGATATCACTCATTTTGCAATTGCAATAATCACATAATCTTGCAATTACAGTCGTGTCTATTCTTTGAAGATTGCCACGTGCATATTTGTTAATAACTTTATATTCAGTTGGCAAATCTTTTGCAATAAAGTACTTTGATTTATTGATAGTATTAAGAAGAGACTCTAACTTAAATAAGTAATATCCATTTTCACTTGGTACTTTGTAAATACCTTTTTGTATCTCTTTCATTACCATCACATTTCCTCTCATATATAATTTTACAGTATAGGTTCATTTGACATAAGATGACATATAGACCTATAATAGTGTTGGCAATAGAATTTTTATTATAAGTAAGGTGGTGAAATATGAGAGATATTAATAAAAATTGGTTCTTAATTTTAGTACCATCATTTGTTGCATTCTTAATATTAGTTTATGTTTTTTACATACATACTAATATTGGATATTCAGATACTGTGTTAGGGTATGTAACAATATATGCTCCTGCTTGGTTCGAGGCATTTGTAACAACTTTGTTTATACCTTTTCTAATCGGTTTTTATATTCATGATGAAGTAATTAATTATTAAATAAAAAAAGTACCATTTTTACATATAAATGATTTTTAGGTTTTTCATAAATCAATTCATAGTTGGTACTTTTTTATATATATTGTTATAACTTTTGTTAGGACATTTGTTATAACATATGTTAGACTTTTAAATAAATCTGCATAATAAGTTAATAAATCTTGTTATTACAAAAGTATGACATATATAAATATGTATGACATTTTAAATCTCTGCAATCCCTTTAAACTTGGGCTAAACTACCCACTGGGTAGTTGTTTGTCAGCCACACTTATCCTGCTAAAAAAACACACACGATTTGGGACATAAAAATTATATTTTTTCTTTCATAAATAAAAATATTTAGGTACATTAATTTGTACTAACTTGGAGGTGATTAATTGAATAATGATTCAGGAATTATTAAAGCAAGAATAGATGCTAATCTATATGAAGTGTTAAAACTATTGTTAAATAAATTAAACATGACACAACAAGAATTAATAGAATCAAAAGTTAAAGAATTTGTAATTGAAAATATTCAACTTGTTGTTAGTGGAAAAAGTGATAAGAAATGAAATCAGATAGAATAACCATTCGTGTTGATGAAGATCTAAAAAAAGAGATTAGTGTTAATGCAGAAAAATTAAATATGAATACATCAGAATATGTACATAATGCTATAATTGATAAAATGCAAGTTGACAAACTTAATGATAGTCAGGGACAGTTTTTAAACCTTTTTGATACATCATTTAAAAGAAGTTATGATCCCTATCAAAAACATTTATTAGTAATTTTAAATCGTATAGAATTTAATACTAGATGGTTATTGAAACAACAAGATATATTTATGCAACACCTAAAAGTACCACAGACTAAAGATGATTTAAATGTATCATTCTTGAATCACCCTATTACTGATGTAGCACAAGATTTGGTACTTAAAGATATTAGATCTATGTCATCTAAAAAGAAAGATTTAGAAGATGAGTAGTAGTATTGTTGTTAGGACTAGGTATAAGCATTCTTTTGGAGCTAGTAAACATTTATCAAAATGGTTAGATTATGTTTCTAAAAAAGAAAAAGCAGATGCTACTAGTTTAGATGATAAAAATATTATGAAAGAATACTTTGCACTTGCTGATAAGGATTCATCTTTATTTGAAATGTGTGAGTCATTTGTTTGGAATCAAGATGGTGATGTTAATCCTAAAGAGTTTTTAAAAAATAATAAAATTGATGATACAGGTTTTACTTGGAACTTGGTACTTTCATTTCCACCTGACTTTGCTATTAATAATGGTTTAATAACTAAATCTGATTATTATGATTTAACAAAAAATATTATGCCATCACTAATAACTGATATGGGTTTGAAAATAGAAAATACTATTTGGATGGTAGCACTCCATCGTAATACTGATAATCCCCATCTGCATATATGCATAGTTGAAAAAAATAAAACTGCTAGTAAAGGTTTTATTCCAAAGTTTGCAATAAAGAATTTAAAAAGTAATATAGGTAATTATTTAATTAATAATAATGAATTTTATAAATTAAGGGACAAAGAATTTTCCACTATTACAGGGGGTGTGTCACTAAAAGAATTAACAAAAATTAAAAGTCAAAAGTTATATAGTGATAAGTTTAGAAAGACATTGAATCAAAAGTTATTATCTTTTTATGATACCCTACCCAAAACAAGCAGGTTGCAATATAATTCTAAAAATATGAAACCATATAAACAAGAATTAGATAATATAATACATTATATATTAAGTCATGATTCAGTAAAGTATAATTATGCAAACTACTTAAGGTTACTTGAGGAACATCAAAAAGAACTAAATAGTTTATATGGTATGTCAGATGCTAATAGGCAAAGAAAATATTATAATGATCAATTAAATCGTTTGTATTCTAAAATTGGTAATGAGATACTTACTAATTATAAAAAATATCAAGCAATGGATCTAATGGAACGTGAAAAATCTTTTCTTTCAAAACATATTAAAGAATTAAATTTTAAAAGTCGTAATGATTATTCTAAAGATGAAACAAAAATAAAAATTGCTAGAGATTTATATAAGCTATGTATGATGGCTAATCTAAATGATTATGAAATAAAAAAAGTTTTTGAAAGATGGATTAAAAATTCTAATTATAATTTAAATGTTGATGATTTAATTTTATCAGCTAGAGTTCTTGAATATGAAATGAGTTCAACTGAATACTATACTGCTTTAAGAAAACTTGGATATGATTATGATAGATATAATAAATTTAGGAACAAATATTTTTATAAAGAATTAAATTATAAAAGATTTATTAATCAAGCTATTGATCATTTAATGTATGAGTTAGAGGCAGAAGAAAAACAAATTGTTTCTAACATACAGTATGAATTGGAGGAATATAAATAAATGTTTGTTGTTGACATAACTAGAGATAATGCTACTACTGATATGTTGTGTGGTAATGATAGTATGGATGCAAAAAATAAAACTTTAAACTATATTATTAATTATGCTTTTGCTAATCATAACATTTTAATCGATAAAAAATTATTGGATCTATATCTTAATATAGATTCTTTTTCTTTGAATAACTTTTTAAAAGAAAATTATTCTACATCTATAGATAATGATTTATTGGTGCAATCAATTGTAACTGATAAAGATAATTGTATCTTTGTTAAGTATATGGATGATAATACTAATATGCCATTATTATATTCTTTCAATAAAAACAATATTGATACTGCTTGCAATTATCTTGTTTTTCTTGCTAATGATGGTTTAATAAATAAATATCAAGATGATTTATCAGAATATGAAAAAAGAAAGTTAGATTATAATAATAAAAATATGGGTATAACAAATTATGATGCTAATATCAAAGGTGAAGTAATTTCTTTATATAATAATAAAGGATTATTTTTGGAAGAATTATTAACAAATGCTTGGTCTTTAAATGAATTAAAAATGATAAATAATTATAATGTAAAAATATAATTAAGGTTAGTATCAAAATATTGAAGATATAATCATAAAACAAGCCAAATCAATGGAAAAAATTATGATTCTTTGGTATAATATTAACGGTGGTATACAAATGAAAGAATTTTATAATTTTCCTATTAAATTTAATAATGAGGAAAGAGAAAAATATAAATCGTGGGGATTGAAGGAAGCTAAATTTTTAAAGATTAGTAGTATTATTATAGTTATAGTTGCAATACTAATAGCAATATATAAATATAGTATAATTTTTGGATTTTATAAAAGTGATTACTGGCAATATAAATTAGAAGTTTGGGGATTAACAGGTCAAAATAGTTCGTTTACTCAATTATTTACAGCATCGTTCTTTATTGACATTATACTTATAGTAATATGCATTTTACTTACAAAATTTATGGATTTGATATTTAAGTTATGTTATAAACCCATTGTTCAAAAACATATTGAAATTATTATAGAGCCAAATTCTAGTCAAGCAATTTTAAAATTGTTGGAAAAAGATAAATTATTAAATCAAGAAATTGTTGCTTTAGAATTAATAAAAAATAATTTAGATTTAAAAAATAATGGAATAATAGTTAATAATAAATCATACATAATTGGAGCAAATAATAGAAAAAATATTTACTTAGATATGAAACCATTGCCTTATTTAACAGAGCCAACACAATATAAAAATAATATTACTGATTTATCACATTTTAATAATATTGTTGATGGTTTATTAAAATCTCTTGAAGAACAAAAAAAAGAAATAAATTGGAAAAATAGTAATTTATAGTTTGAAAGGAGTAATATAAATATAATATGAAAAAACGTAGTAATTGGTTTAGTGTAATATTTATAACTATTTTTTATGACTTATTTATACATGATAATAAAGATTATCATGTATATGGAAAAGAATGGTTAGATAAAAGACTAACAGCTGTTGGGAAAATTAGAAGTGATAAAGTTTTTAAAAAGCTAACAATAATAAAGGCTATAATTATAGGTTTAATTTTTGCTGGTATTATTATTAATATAGGACTTAGTGACATACTAACAACAATTTTAATTTTGTTAGATTTAATTGTGGTAGTCTTAATAATTTTGAGTAATAAAAAAAATTAGAATAAATGTTAATTAGATCGACTTAATAGTTGGTCTTTTTTTATTGGAGGGATGTTAATAAAAAAAGTATTTAAATACATATTAATTTACATATGTATCTTTTTTGTATCTGCTAATATTTGTTATAACTTAACTACTATTATTAAAAGTAACATAAATCTAACGTGGAATATTAATATATTTCATTCTTTTTTTCAGTTAAAAGATATTAGTTTGCTATTTGGTACTATTCTTTTATCAGCAATCATTATGTTATTTATTCTTAAATATGATAGAGATTTAAAACTAAAGCTTCAAAAAATAAAGAAAATGCCTGATGAGGATGGTTCGTATGAATATGGTAGTTCACGTTGGGCAACTAAAAAAGAAATTAAAAAACAATTTAAAGTTTGGAATATTGGAGAAAAATTAAAAAGTGGTGGTATTCCTGTAACTTTCATGGATGGTAAATACTATTACTCTGATTCATATGATCATACTTTAATAATCGGTTCAACAGGTAGTGGCAAAACTATTTGTGAAATAATGCCTTTGATTTTTAACTTAGGATATGCTGGAGAATCAATGGTTATCAACGATGTTAAAGGTGAATTGTTTTCTCATACTTCTGATTTTTTAAGGAAACAAAACTATAAAATAAGAGTTATCAATTTAAGAGATGCCCTATCTAGTGATGGTTGGAATCCATTACATCTTGCTTATAAATATTATAAAGAAAATAATATTGATCTTGCAGGTGATATAATAGAAAATTTTTCTAAATCATTAACAAAAAATCTTTCTTCAAAAGATATGTATTGGGAAAAATCTGCAACATCAGTTTTAACTGCTTTGTGTTATGCCATTATCGAGGATGCTCCTAAAGAAGAACAAGTTCACTTATATTCAATTTATAATTTACTTGTTGAACACGGTGCTAAAACTATTGATAGATTTAATTCCTTAGATTTGTACTTTCAACAAAAGCCATTTGGCAATCTTGCAAAAATGAGTTATGCTACAGGATCTTTTGCTAAAGGTGAAACTAGAGCTACTTTGTTTTCAGTCCTTGCAACTGTAATCAAAATATTCAGTGATACAGGTATTGCTAATTTAACAAGTCGAACCGATTTTGAATTAGATGACATAGGAAAAGAAAAAACTGCAGTTTATCTAATCATTCCTGATGAGAAAGAATCAAGACATGAACTTGCATCATTGTTCATAGATCAATGTTATCAAGCACTAGTCAACTCTGCCCAAAAAATGTCTGATGGTAAAATGCCTATTAGAGTTAATTTTATATGTGATGAGTTCAGTTCTATGCCACCTATAAATATGAGTCATAAAATTCAGGTAGCACGTTCTAGAAATATTAGGTTCTATTTAGTACTACAGGATTTTGATCAATTAAAAGAGGCATATAAAGAACAAGCTGGTACGATTAAATCAAATTGTACTAATTGGATTTACTTGTTAACTGCAGATAATGAGACAGCTCGTGAAATTTCTTCTAGACTTGGCAAATATACAATTTCAAGTGAAAGAATTTCAACATCAAGTAGATTGGAACAATTAGACTATAACATATCAAATGATAAATCCCTTATGGGTAGAGAGTTAATGATGCCTGATGAATTAATGAAGTTTCAATTTGGTGAGGCAATATTTATGGGGACAAGAATGCATCCTATTAAGGCTACCATTGTTCCAATTGCTAAATACCCACTAAAATATAAAATAGTTAGTTTGCCAACAACTCCAAAAGAATATCAAATTGAGTGTTTTGATTTAAATGAGTTTAGAAAAAATAAAGTAATTAATAATATGAATAAAGTTGAATTAGAATAGGAGATGATTTAAATAACTAAATACATAAATGTGAAGTTAAAGTTAGAAAAAATAATTCCTGTTGAAGAGGAAGATTTAGAACTTGCCATAAATAAAGCAGAAAAAATATTCTTAGATAATGAATTAACATCTGAATATATGGACGTTCGAGATATTACTACGGAAGAGATTATAAATATTGAAACTGAAGCAAAAACAATGGCTGAATTAATAATTAAAAATTATGGATTTAATCTTTCTAGAGAAGAAATAAAAGAATACTTTTATAGTACTTGTAAAGAAAATGAATATTATGATTTTGTTTTCGATGAAATGATGAACAAATTAGAAAAAGATTATAACTATACTTTTAAAAAAGTAAATATATAGGAGTGATAAAATATTGTTTGAAAAAAATTGCAGTTTTGAGTTAAGTGAAAAGTTTTTTGAAGTATTGGAAAGTAAATTAGCAAAATTAAATCCAGCATTTAATGGCTGTTATAATGTATTTAATAATTGTAGAGAACAAGGGTTGCAATTGACTATATATGCAGACAAAAATGTTGAAAATGATTTACATATATGGTCTTGTATGTGTAGAGTTTCAGATCAAATAATGGTTGTCATAGGTGATAGAAGTTGCTCTGATATGAATAATATGTTTGATGATAAAGCATTCCACTCTGCTAAATATTTTGATGCTGATGATTATGATAAAGCTACTGATTATGCATTAAATGTTATTAAAAAGAATTTTCCTAGATATTTGGATGCTAATTATAATTGTAAATTCAATTGTAATAGAAATCTTGCAGATTTAGAAAAAATTATACTTGATGCAGAAGATTTAGATTATGAGGATTATTATGATTTAGCAACATTTGAAGATGGAAATTTCTTTTGTGATTTAGTTATTATGGAAGGAAAAGTTGGACTTCGTTATTCTAGGTTTTTGGATAGTTGTCATAACGAATTTGAAAATATGCACTTTGAAGAGTTTTCACCTGATTTAACAAGTGATGTAACTCTAATGTTAGGTATGAAACAAAAACTCAAAAATTTTGTTGATTCTGAACTAGACTATGATGTCCAAATTGGAAACATAAATATATGAAAACAGATTTAGAACAAATTAAAGAAATAGCCATAGATTATTTAAATATTAAACCTGTCGTTAATAAAGAATTTTCATTTATTGTTTATCATCCATTCATAGCAAATAACCCTACACCATTTATGGAAAAAGACAAATATATCTTTTTGGATGTAATTAACAATAAATCAAACTTTAATAAATATATAAAACAAAGAGAAAAAGACATAAATAATGCTAATAGTATTATTGATATTTTATTTATGATGAATAAACCATATCATTTATTGTTTTTTAGACTGATTAAAGAGTATTTATCAAAAGAAGATTATAATTATTATTTAAAGGATATTTGGATTGACACGGAGTTTCCTAATGCAGACAAAAATGTAACTCCTACTATGTCATTAAATTTATTTAAACATAGTGATAAAAATTTGTTGATGTCTGATGATGAATTAGAATATATAAAACACTTGCCTAATGAAGTTACAATTTATCGTGGTACTTATAGTAAAAGCAATTATAACGCTTTATCTTGGACTGATGATTATAAAACAGCTGAATGGTTTGCTAGACGTTTTGAAGGTAATATAATTGTAAAATCAAGCATAAATAAAAATGACATTCTAGCTTGTTTTAAGGGAAGAAATGAAAATGAATTAATTGTGGATTTTACAAAGATTAAAAATATAGAAATTATCAAACTAAAAAATATAAGAATATAGGAGGGATTTTATAGAAAGACTTACAAATAATGAAATAAGAAAATTAGTATCTACTACTTATTTTATGGATAGAATTGATCGTATGACTATAGAATTATTAAATCACTACGCTTTCGTTATTCATGAAGATGTAAAAAAACTTACTGATAGAGAAATTGAAATTGCTAGAAACTATGCTGAAAATTATTTAACAGAATCAGTTCATTGGAAAACGTATAACTCTGATTTTGAGTTTTTTGTTAATAGACAAAAGTTTAACGCAATGACTAATAATGATTATAATGAATTAGAAAAATTAATGTATCAAGTAATTAGAGATATTAACGATATAAATGATATTGACGATTGGAAATTTGATATTTATTATGATGTTGATTTTGGGAATAAATTACTTTTTGCACGAATAAATGATGATGAATACAAAGAAAGAATAGATTTAATTTATAATATAGATACTAGAACTTTTAGTACAAGTGACATTGCATTGTCAGAAGATATGTATAAATTGGGTACGATAGATTATAATTCGTATTCTTTTTATGAATTATATAACGTTAAAATTTAGGAGGAATAATTTATAGTAGAAGAAAAATTAAAAAAGATTAATGAACTTGGGTTTGAATTTCGTAAAAACAAAGATGATAAAGTAAAAGAAAATATAGAAACTGAATTAAAAAATATTTTAATAGATCTAAAAAAGATTGCCATAGAAAAATTTAAAAGTGAATCTGATATTAAAAAGTTTCTAGATAATATAATCAACTTTAATAATTATTCTTTTAATAATCAGATGCTTATATGGGTTCAAAGACCAAACGCAGAATATGTAACTTCATTTAAGACAATTAAAGATATGGGATATATGTTAAACAAAGATAGTAAGGGGATAAAAATTTTTATCCCCAATTTTTATAATCTAGTAAAAATAAAAGTTCGTGATAATACTTATGACATTAAATCATATTTTTCTCTAACTGATGAAGAAAAGAAAAAATATAAAGACAAAAACGATGATACAGTCAGTTTTTATAAACAAAAATTATCAGGATTTAGTTTAGGAAATGTATTTGATGTTAAGGATACTACTATTCCTATGGATACAATAGATGCAGAGCTTAATCCTGTCGTAAATGACATGAGGGCTGAAGATATTATGGATTGTTTTATAAAAACTATATATAATGATGGATTTAAAGTTGAATTTAAAGAACTTGATGGCACAGTTAAAGGATATTGTGATCATAGCAATAAAACAATTGTAGTAAAAAAAGGGTTAGGAAGTTTAATACAAATGAAAGTTTTAATTCATGAGTATGCTCATTCTCTAGCACATAAGCATTTAGAAAATAATCATAAAATGTATGATGAACATAGAAATCAATATGAAACTGAGGCAGAGGCAATTGCGTATGTTGTTTCAAAATATTTAGGTATGAATCCTAATGATTATTCACTTTCATATCTTTATGCTTGGAGCAAAGATAAAGACTTTAAGGAAATAGATGATTCTTTAAATACGATTGTTAACTATAGTAAAAGAATTATAAATAATTTTGATAAATTTTATAATCGTGAGTTTGGATTATATTCGGAAGAAATGAAATCAATATAAGGGAGGTTTAATTATAAGAGGAATGTTTATTGAATAATAATTTTGGAGATATGTTAATCGAAATTGGAACAATAATAAAAAAATATCAAGAACAAAACGAAGTTAGTAATGGTAAACAAGTTTTATTAAAAACAAAAGAAGTTTTGAATAGATATCCTGCTATTACTAATTATGGTTTAAACGAGGCAATTAGAAACGGATTTATTCCTGTTGTTAAAATTGGAAAATTAAATTATTTTGATACAAAAGATATTGAAAAATATATCTCAAGTAACAAAATACTTATTAATGAAGATAAAAAAATAAATAAAAGATATGTTTAGGAGGACTTATGTATAGGTAAAATAAATAATAATAAAATTAAAAATATTTATCAAGAATCAGAAGGAATATATAGAATAGAATTAAGCAATGGATTTCGAGATGATGGAACTCGTGATCGAATTGTTGAAAGAGTTTATGGTACTGAAGAGGATGCTATAAAAAGAAGAGATGAATTAAAAGAAATTCAAAAACAAATGAAAGAAGAAGGACTCAAAATTGAAAATGGTGGTTATACATTTACTCAAACAGCTAAGATATATTTGGATGATGAAAAATATCAAAGAAGATCAATAACCACTGTTAGAGGATATAAACAATTATTAAATAATTGGATTCTTAAGGAAATTGGTGATATTAAACTTAGAAATATTACTGAACAAGACTTAGAAAAGCTTTATGATAAAATGAGAAAAGCAGTTAGACAAAGAGATGGACAACCTTTAAGTGAAACCTACGTTTGTCATTGCCATAAGCTAATAACATCTATATTTAATTATGCCAAAAAGAAAAAATGGGTATTAACTAATCCTGCCGAATTTGTAGTAAATCCACCAAAACTTAAAATTCAAAAAAGAGATTATTATAGTCTTGAAGAAATGTTAGAAGTATTTGAACTTTTAGAAAATTGCAGTTTAAGATTTAAAACTGCAATTTTTACTTTGTTTAATACAGGATTTCGACGTGGTGAATTGTTCGGTTTAAAATGGAGTGATATCACTAGAAGAAAAATGCCACTTGTACAAAATGGAACTACAAAATTTTATACAACTTGTATTATCAATGTAGAACGAGAATTAATTGTTGTTACTAAAGAACTTTTAGAGTCTCCAGATTTCATGAGAAAATACAATGTTATAGAGATAGTAGATGACACACTTGTTGCAGTGCATCCTAAAACAGATAAAAGTGTTCGTAAAGCTATTGTTGTTAATGAAGTATATGATACCTTAATGAAATATAAGCAACAACAAATAGATAATGGATTTAACCCTACTGAAAATGATTATGTGTTTAGAGGGGAAGAAAATTTAAATCGTGTTTGGCATCCTGATAATCTTACAATTTTGTGGAGGAAATTTATAGATAAAAATAATTTAAAAAGAATAACAATACATGACATAAGACATAGTCATGCTACATATTTATTGTCTATAGGTATTCCACCACAGGATGTTGCTAGAAGGCTTGGACATTCTGAACCATCAACTACTTTGAGAATATATACTCACAGTAATCTAGTGCAGGATCAAAAAATAGTAAATATGATGGCTGATAGTATTTATAATCAAAGTAATATTGTGGATAATGGAGTCAACCCACTTACGTTACTATCTATTATTACAAATGATTCTAAATTATCAAATTCCGAAGATATATTTAATGCTTTAGATTTTTTAACCCAAAAACAAGTTACCAATGATGAGTTAGATAGTAGTATGGAATTATGCAAAAAGTATATACTTGATAATAATCCTAAATTAAAACAGTTTAATGATGCTATTGAAACTCTTTCCCCTGAATTAAGAAAAACGTTAATTGGTGGCATAACTGCCATTTTTGACAATAATAATGAACTTAAGCTTGACCCCATAATTAATTTGACTGAATATAATAAAGAAAATATAAGTATATAAAAACCCCACATTTCCCTTGATTTGTGGGTTTTTTTGTAGTTTCTAGCTATTTTTGTGATACACACGGTCTAGAAAACTACTATACCATTTTTTGATGTGATTTGGTGGCACTTTTGGTGGCAAAAGTATTGTTTTTAATCGAATTATAGCGTATAATGACAATATACAAATGGTTAGTTTCCCTTTGTTTTACTTAGTTTTGTATTTTTTCAAATGGATTTTTTAAACTCTCCAAAACCACTGTTGGGAGTTCGATTCTCTCATCCCCTGCCATATGATATTCAAGCAAACTATTTATAGTTTGTTTTTTTCTTTGGTACTGGATCATAAGTATATTTTTCATTGGTAAAAGGGTTACATCTTAATAATCTTTTTGTTCCTAAAAATAAACCTTTTATTAAACCATGTTCTTCTAGTGATTCAATCATATAGTTAGAACATGTTGGTATAAATTTACAACTATCATGAGATTTA
>OJAW01000378.1_pt1 | contig 32854 bp, 28 predicted proteins | sample 1589151 | NCBI WGS metagenome assembly OJAW01 (sample SAMN03283290) | human gut metagenome | biome: human-associated habitat; material: feces | host: Homo sapiens | place: Peru | collected 2012
CCATCTCTTTCAAGACATACATCCAAAGGTACATTTGTAAAATCCTTAATCTCAATTATATACTTATCATTATTATCTTTGAAAGTATCATTCATCATTGAAACCATACCTTTTAAATATCCATTCTCTTTAGGATTAAGATTCATTTCATCTATAATGATAGTATCAAACTTAAAGTTTATAGCATTTATCAATATAGTACCTTTACAAGCTGTAATATACTTTTCTCTTGCAGGAACCCAATATTTACCACACATATTTCTTAAATCATCTCTATTAATTCTAATAGAATGTTCTGGGTCTTTAAGAACCTCTTGTTTAGCCCAAGTACTCTTACCACTAGCAGGAATACCTCTTGTAAGAATTATTCTTTTCATTTTATACTATTTGATTGTTCCACAATAGCATCTTTAAGTTCTTTAAACTTCTGAGATACTTTCTTATCTACTAAATTATTTTCAATAAATGCACAGCTACAAGTATATGTCATATAAGCATCACTTATCTTCTTAGCCATATTATAAATAAGTCTTTTCCTATTATTCCCCATAATCAGTATGAAACATATTAATATAATTAGTAGTAGTAAAAGAGGCTAAAACTATTATTTTATTGTTTTTAATTTCAATATTTTCTTTTTTAATTTTAGTCTTTATTACTAGTCTAGACATAATATAATCTAAAGTATTCATTATTTTAATAGTTTAAGAACTTCTTCACATTTATGTTTAATTTCTTGAGCATAATTAGCAGCTTCACTACTATATTCACTACAATAATCTATAATATTATTAGCAGTACTTCTAATAGATACTAAAGCTAAAAAAAACTCTTTTAATTTATCTTTCTGTGTCATATTAAGTTATATTACATAATACCTTACTAAAATCTGAATGTCCTTCAGTAATAGAACTAGTAAACCATCTCATAAAAGTTAAATAACTACTGTTATCTTCCATTTCATTAAACATTTCCTTATATTCAACTAATTGTTCAATAATATCCTTTTTAGGATTCTTTAGAATAGCTTTCTCATATTCATTAATTTTATCCATACCAATATCCTCTAGGTAACTAATAGCCTCACTAAGACCTAGAACACCTTCAATATTAGGAGTACCTCCCTCTAGTCTAGTAGGAATTTCTCTAAGTTCGACATAACCATCGCGAGTAAACATAGCATTCATACCACCACCATAGTTCATAGGAGTAATTTTATCAAGTAAATCAAACTTAGCATATAGAACACCAATACCAGTAGGACCATACATCTTGTGTCCGCTGAACGCCATGAAGTCGCAGTCCAGATCCTGAACATCCACCTTGAAGTGAGGAACGCTCTGCGCACCGTCAAGCATGAACGGCACACCATGTTCGTGGGCGATGCTTATCATCTCCTTCACCGGGTTTATCGTTCCCAGCACGTTGCTCACATGCGCCACGCTCACTATCCTGGTGCGTTCGCTGAAGAGCTTCTTGTATTCGTCCATCAGGATTTCACCCTTGTCGTTCATCGGTATCACCTTCAGACAGATGCCCTTTTTTGCCGCCTGCAGCTGCCACGGCACGATGTTGGAGTGGTGCTCCATGGTGGAAACTATCACCTCGTCGCCTTCGCCCATAAACTCATCGGCAAACGACGACACCACGAGGTTCAGCGCCTCGGTAGTTCCTCTGGTGAATATCACCTCGTTGGTAGACTTTGCGTTGATGAACGCTCTCACCTTCTCTCGTGCCGCCTCATGCAGGTCGGTGGCCTGTTGCGACAGGTAGTGGACACCACGGTGAACATTGGCGTTCACGTTGAGATATTCATCTCTCATCGCATCGAGCACACAGAGCGGCTTCTGTGTCGTTGCGCCGTTGTCCAGGTATACCAGCGGCTTGCCGTACACCTCGCGGCCCAGAATAGGAAAATCCTGACGTATCTTGTTAATGTCGTACATTGTCGTTATAGCTTTATTTCATAAGCCAGACGAGCTGGCTCTTCTACTTACACAATTTGCAGCCCTCACATTTGTTCAGTTCGCCTCTGAAGCGCTTTTCCACGAGATAGTGCAGACGGTCGCGCAGCGGCTCCAGTTTCATGTGGTCTATCACCTCGTTGATGAAGGCGAATTCCAGCAGCAGCTTTGCCTCCTTCTTGCTTATTCCGCGCTGCTGCATATAGAAGAGGGCAGCGTCGTTGAGCTGTCCCACGGTGCTGCCGTGAGCACATTTCACGTCGTCTGCATAAATCTCCAGCATAGGCTGCGTGAACATGCGTGCCGTCTTGGTGGTGCAGAGGTTCTGGTTTGTCTCCTGCGATGTGGTGTGCTGTGCACCGTGGCGCACGAGCACCTTTCCGGCGAAGGCTCCCACGGCATTTTCGTCGAGCACATATTTGTATAGCTCGTTGCTCGTGCAGTGGCCCACCTTGTGGTCAATCAGCGTGTTGTTGTCCACGTGTTGGTCCTTGTCGGCTATCACGCATCCGGCGAGGTTGCATTCGGCACCCTCACCCTCGAACACGAGGTCTGTGCGGTTGCGGGTCGTACCATTGTGCAGCGTTATCACGTTGTGGTTCACCCTGCTGTTAGCCTGCTGGCTGATGAACACGTTGCTCACCCTCACGTTCTTGGCATGAGTCTCCTCCAGGCAGTAGAGGTCAAGTCCGGCATTCTCTCCCACATAAGCCTCTATCACCTGTGTGGCGAGGAAGCGGCGGTCGTCGGCGGCATGGTCGCAGAAGAGCAGTTTTATTTCAGCACGGTCTTCCACGATGATCAGCACCCGGCGGTTCACCATCAGGTCAACGTCAGACCTCAGTATGTTTATCACCTGTATCGCCCTGTCCACCACAGTGCCCTTCGGCACATATATCAGCAGGCCGTCCTGCGCCAGCATGGTGTTCAGCGCCGTAATGCCGTCCTCCTCCGTCTTAGCTATCTTGGCGTAGTATCTGCTTATCAGCTCCGGCTTCTCGGCGGCGATTCTTGCCAGAGAGTCCACAATCACTCCCTCTGGCAGTTCCTTCTTGGGCAGTGCCTTGTCGTAGAAACTGTCGTTCACCACGAAGTATAGCGAAGTGCTCAGGTTCGGCACATCGCATTTGAAAGCCTTGTAAGGGTCAACCGGGATTTCCAGACGGTTGATGTTCAGACCATAGTCCGGTTCAAACAGCGATGGAATGTCGGTGTATTTGTATCTTTCCACCTTCTTCGTAGGAAATCCGAGACGCTTGAAGTTCTCGAAAGCCTCGTCTCTCACGGCGTTCATCACCTCGCAGCTGTGTTTCTGCAGCATGTCGCGGCATTCGCCGTAGAGATCGATATATTGTTTTTCGCTTTGCATATCTTACAGTTCTCCTATTTCTTCCTTTATCCAGTCGTATCCTCGGGTCTCAATCTCCTTGGCGAGCTCCGGTCCTTCAGTCTTCACGATGCGTCCCTTGTAGAGCACGTGTACAACGCTTGGCTTTATCATGTCGAGCAGTCGCTCGTAGTGTGTGATGACGATGGTGGAAGTCTCCGGCGTGTGCATCTTGTTCACGCCCTCTGCCACGATGCGCATGGCGTCAACGTCGAGTCCCGAGTCCGTTTCGTCCAGAATGCTCAGTTTCGGTTCGAGCATAGCCATCTGGAAAATCTCGTTGCGTTTCTTTTCTCCGCCGCTGAATCCCTCGTTCACAGAGCGGCTTGCCAGTTTGCTGTCCAGTTCCACCACCTTGCGTTTCTCTTTCATCAGCTTGAGGAATTCGCCTGCTGTCAGCGGCTCCTTGCCTTCATATTTGCGCTTTTCGTTGATGGCAGCCTTCATGAAGTTGTTCATCGACACTCCCGGAATTTCCACAGGGTACTGGAATGAGAGGAACAGTCCCTCGTGGGCACGGTCTTCAGGCGACATCTCCAGCAGGTTCTTGCCGTTGAAAATCACTTCGCCTTCAGTAACCTCATAGAGAGGATTGCCCACGAGCACGGCGCTCAGCGTACTCTTTCCCGAACCGTTAGGTCCCATTATGGCGTGGGTCTCACCGTCCTTCACCGTAAGGTTGATGCCTTTAAGTATCTCTTTGTCGCCGATCTTGGCGTGCAGGTTTTTTATCTCTAACATATTATCGTTCTTTCTTTTTGTTTCCTTATGTTTTTTGCAAGTCATTATCCCACGGTGCCTTCGAGCGATACGCTCAGCAGCTTCTGTGCCTCCACGGCAAACTCCATCGGGAGCTTGTTGAGCACCTCCTTGGCATATCCGTTTACTATCAGTCCTACAGCCTGTTCTGTCGGTATGCCACGCTGGTTGCAGTAGAAGAGCTGCTCCTCGCTTATCTTGCTCGTCGTTGCCTCATGTTCCACCACTGCCGAGTCGTTGTGGATGTCCATATACGGGAAAGTGTGCGCTCCGCAGTCGCTGCCCAGCAGCAGTGAGTCGCACGATGAGTAGTTGCGGGCGTTTTCGGCGTTCGCCGTGGCGCGCACCAGTCCGCGGTATGAGTTCTGGCTGTGTCCGGCAGATATACCCTTGCTGATGATGGTGCTCTTGGTGTTTTTTCCGATGTGTATCATCTTGGTGCCTGTGTCAGCCTCCTGGTAGTTGTTGGTCACTGCAACACTGTAGAACTCAGCCTGCGAGTTGTCGCCGCGCAATACGCACGACGGATATTTCCATGTTATTGCCGAACCCGTCTCCACCTGTGTCCAGGATAGTTTAGAGTTTATGCCGCGCAGGTCGCCACGCTTCGTCACGAGGTTCAACACGCCGCCCTTTCCGTTCTCATCGCCCGGATACCAGTTCTGCACGGTAGAGTATTTCACCTCCGCATTGTCCTTCACGATGATTTCCACTATGGCGGCATGCAGCTGGTTCTCGTCTCTCATCGGTGCTGTGCAGCCCTCCAGATACGACACGTAGGCATCGTCTTCAGCGATTATAAGCGTGCGCTCAAACTGTCCTGTGTTTCTTGCGTTGATTCTGAAATAAGAGCTCAGCTCCATCGGACATCTCACTCCTTTGGGGATGAAAACGAACGAACCGTCGCTGAACACGGCACTGTTGAGGGCGGCGAAATAGTTGTCGCGGTATGGCACCACGCTTCCCAGATACTCCTTCACCAGGTCGGGGTGCTCCTTTATCGCCTCGCCGATAGAACTGAATATTATTCCCTTCTCGGCGAGTTTCGCCTTATAGGTGGTCTTCACCGACACGGAGTCCATGATGGCATCCACTGCCACTCCGCTCAGCGCCAGACGCTCTTCGAGGGGAATACCCAGCTTGTCGAAGGTCTTCATCAGCTCCGGGTCAATCTCCTTGTTCACCGATTTCTTTGCCAGCGGGTCGGCATAGTATGATATTGCCTGATAGTCAATCTCCGGCAATTTCACGTGTCCCCATGTTGGCTGTTCGAGCGTCTTCCAGTAGTTGTATGCCCGCAGTCTGAATTCGAGCATCCATTCCGGTTCGCCCTTCTTCTTTGAGATGAGTCTCACGATGTCCTCGTTCAGACCGTTCTCGATGACGTCTGTGTGCACGTCGGTGGTGAAGCCGAACTCATATTTCTGCTCCGCCACCTGCTTTACAAACTCGTTTTTTGTATCTTTAGTTTCCATACTTCTTTTGATGTTCACACATTATTATATGTTGAATTTGCAAAGTTACTAATTATTGCCTCTTTATTTGCAGCGTTTGATGATTTTTTACCACTTTGCCGACACACTTTCTGATATCCGGTGCTTTTTTCCTCTTTTTTCAGTCGCACTTTTCAGTCATAATGACCTATTGTGGGTGAATGGGGCAATAGATTTGCGGGTTGGGGTTAGAGATGAAAATAAGGGTAGGGTAGAATCTATACTGACCGACTCGCCAACTATAGAAAAACAGAATAATAAGTAAGATAAAAGTTTCCTTATCCCATACCAATCAGCATGGGATAAGGAAACGGTATGCTGTGTCATCTCAACCAAGCCTCTGGGTTGAGCTTTGTAAATCCTTTGTGTAGCTGGAACTGCAACACGCCGTTGCCGTCCACTGCTCCAATCGACTGTCCGGTGGACACGCTCTGGCCGACGTGTACGTTGACTGAAGAAAGGTTGCAATATACCGAGATATACTGTCCGTGGCGTATCATTACGCCCTTCACACCCATCACGGTGAATATCTTGCTCACCTCGCCGTTGAATATCGATCTAACGCCGGCTCCGGCGCCACACTTTATGTTGATGCCCTTGCTGTCGAGTCTTACGTTGCTGAGACCCTCCACGTTATACTGTCCGTAATGCGTGATGATGCGGCCCGATGCCGGCATAGGCAGACGACCGCGGTTGCTCTCGAAATTATGGTTCAGCGCACGGTCAGCGCTGCTCACCGTCGCAGCCACCCTGCTCTCCTCGTTAGCTTTTGCCACTTCAGAGTCGTGTCTCCTCTTGTCGGCAGCCGCCTTGCGCTCAGCCGCCTCACGGTCAGCTTCCGCCCTGCGGGCAGCCGCCTCCGCCTTGGCACGCGCCTCGGCATCCCTCTTCTCGGCAGCCGCCTTCGCAGCCTCCGCCTTGAGACGAGCTTCACGCTCCTTTGCCTCCTTGATGCGACGGGCGTTCTCTCTGGCAGCCGCCTCCGCTTCCGCCTTCTTGCGTGCCAGTTCAGCCTCACGTTTGCGCTTCGCCTCTGCGGCAGCGGCAGCCTTGCGTCTTGCTTCCGCTTCGGCACGCGCTTTCGCCTTAGCCACCTCTTCGGCGATGAGACGGTCAATCTGTGAGTTCAGCGCAGCGTCCTTCTTGCGCTGTTCGTTGATTATGGCCTGTATCGTCTTCTGCTGTTTCTGCAGCGAGTTCACCATCTGCTGCTGCTCTGTCTGCTTTCCTTGCAGTGCAGTCTTCTCCTGCTGTCCCTTATAGAGCATTGTGTTCTTCTCGCCCTTCACGGTCTCCAGCTGCTTGTGCTTGTTGGTTATCTGGTTCTGCTTGTTCCTCACCATCTCGCCCTGTGCACGCTGGTATGCGGCGTATTCCCTTACGAATCTCAGTCGGCGATACATCTGTGTGAGACTGTTGGCGCTGAAGATGAACATCAACTTGTCTTGTATCGTACGGGTTCTTGCCAGGTAGCGCATCGACTTGATGTATTTCGCCTTTCGGTCGTCGAGCTGCTGCTCCAGGGTAGACAGCTGTGCTTTCAGCATAGAGATGTTACCTTCGATATGGGTGATATCCTTCTGTATGCCGTCGATTGTCTTCTGGTGCTGGTCAATCTCGCCGTTGATGGTCATGAGGTCGTCGAGTCGTTTCTTCACGTCCGCCTTGTTGGCACGCAGCTTCTGTTCCTGTTCGCGAATCTGCTTCTGAACAGCCGCGCACTGGTTCTGCAGTCCGCGTATCGATGCATTTGTGTATGTGGTTTTCTGTTTCCCCTTGGCAGTGCGTTTCTTTCCGCCTTTTGCCGCGTTTCTTTTCCCGCCTTTAGCCGCAGTGGAGGCTTTGCGTACGGGCTTCTTCTTGGCCACGGCAGTCGTCGTGGTCTTCTTCTTCGTCTGTGCGTCAGAGGTGGCAAACGGCATGTTTGCCACGGTGAGAGCCAATATTAAAATGATTAAACGATACATTTTCCTTTGGTATATCTTATCTTTTTTAATTTATCCAATCCTCCTACAGTCCGCTCAGCTGGTTCATGATATCCTCAACGCTCACCTGCTTGTATTTCGATGAAACCGTTGTTTTCGCCTCCCATTTGTCGTCGGTGTCCAGAGAGTTGAGTTGCAGACGGAGCGACATCTTGTTGGCGTTGCGCACCGCCTTGGTGCTCATCGTCAGAAGAATGTCGGTTGGGAATTTCTTCGAGCCGAGCGCCTTGAAGTTGGAATATCTGCATGTCACCGATGCCGCATCGCTTTTGTTGGCGTTATAATTTGCCTTCACCGAATTGATGAGAGCCGTGTTCGGGTCAGCAGTCCATTCGTATGACATCTTGTTGTAGGCGAGCGCCACGTGGTTGCCGTTGGAAGCCCCGGCATTGAGCGTCACGTTGAAGTTTTTCAGCGATGAATCCGTGGTTTTTTGCGTTCCCGGCACGAAAAGCTGGTTCCAGAACAATGCCTGCAACGCATAGAAGTCGAGTCCGTTGCGCTGAAGGAAATCCACACTGTCATACGAGGTCTTCACGTATTCCTTGTGTATTCTGTCCACGAGCAGTACGTAGTCTTTTGTGAATTCCAGTCTTCCTGCCTCCATGATGCCGAATGGAGTGAGTTGTATTCTTATCACCTCGTCCTTTCTCATGTGTAGCGATCCAGCCACGGAGATGTCCTTGCTGCCCGTGTTCATGGTGAACTTTATCTTCGACACGATGTTTCTGGCGTATGCCGCATTGTCGGTCACCTTTCTCAGAAAGTCCATCTTTGCCGTTTCCATCGCCCTTTCGCTCTTGGCATTCTTGCCGTGGGAGTTGCCGGCGACGGTTGTCGTAGTGTTCCTTATATCAGCGCCGTCATTGGTGACAGCCTTCTTCGTTCCGCATGATGTGGTGAGTGCGGCTATTGCCAATGCCGCACCGAGGATTGTGAATTTACCGTATTTTCTCATTTTTCCGTTGGGATATATTTCTTGTATCTTATCTTTTGTTCTATCGCTTGTGCATCGCCTCCGGCACTTATTGCCTTTTTCCACATTTCTATAGCCTTGTCCGTCTCGCCGAGCTTTATATATATGTCGCCGGCATGGTCGAGCAGCACGTCGCTGTTTGTGGTGTCGTTGGCAATCGCCTGTTCGATGTAAATCTGCGCTTCGGCATATCTCTCCATGCAGAAAAGCACCCAGGCATAGGTGTCGAGGAACGTACTGTTTGTCGGTTCCGCCTTCACCGTCTTGTAGCTCATGTGCTCCGCCTTTGAAAGGTCGCCTCCGCTCACGCTGATGTAATAGGCATAGTTGTTGAGGCATTCCACATTGTCCTCCTTCCATTGCAGACAACTGTCGAATGCGGCATAGGCACCGTCGGTGTCGCCCTTCTCGTGCAGGATGTTTCCAATATATTCATACATGTCAGAAACGATTGACGGTTCGCTCGTGTCGGTGGCTTGTGCCACACCCTTTCTGAATATATCGAGAGCCTTTTCGTCCTCCTCCTTCTGTATGTATGCGAAGCCGAGGAAATAATAAAACACCATTTCATCGGGACAATATTCCACTGCCGGTTTGCAGATCTTTATCAGTTCGTCCTTGTCCTCCTTGTCCCACAACGTGCGTATGAGTTCTATTCTCGCCCCCTTGTTGTCAGGTTCGATTTCGAGAATCCTGTTCAGCGCCGACACCAGACTGTCTTGTGGCATCTTCTTCAGCGACACGTAGGCAGCATAGATCTCGGCTATTTTCGTGTCTTTCTGTTTCTGAGAGAGCAGTCTGTTGAAGATGTTCAGGATTTTGGTGCTATCGCCGCCGGCATCCTCACTCTTAGATATTATATTCCTCAGTATCGTTACCTTCGTGTCTGTGGCGGTCTGTGGAGAAACGAGCAGTTGCTCTTCTGTGATATTTGCGATGGAATCGAGCTTTTCAGCCCTGTAGTAGTCCACCATCGATAGCTTTGCCAGTTCGTTTTCCGGTTCCTCTTTCAATACCTTTTCCAGTATCGAGAGAGCCTGCTTCTTCTTGTCGTGTTGCAGTAGCCAGTTGGCTGTCATCACCTGATACGACAAGTCGTTAGGGTATCGGTCCACGAATTTGCGCAGCGTGTTGTATTCCTCTTTCGTCTTTCCCTGCATGGAATAGATGTGCATCTTGGTGAGCACCGTCTTTTCGCTCTCGCCGTCGGCAAGCTCCATCCTCTCCATCGTGTTTATCATCTTGGAGTAGTTCTTCTTCTCGTTATAGAGCTTGAGGAGAATTTCCAGCACCTCCGTGCGGTCAGGGTTGGCGGCATATAGTTTTTCGTAAGACTTTATCGCGTTGTCGTAGTCCTTGGTGCTAATGTATGTCATGGCGAGCCTCTCCAGATATGTGTTGTTGTCGGGGTTCAGCTCAGCCGCCCTTTTGATGTCGGCGATAGCCATCTCCTTGGAGTTCAGCGATTCGTCGTAGTTAGACAGTGCATAATGCACCTCTGCCGCATTAGGGTCTATTCTCTTGCAGTGGAGCAGCAACATGTATGCGTCGTCGTAGTTTCCGAGCGCTTGCTGCTTTGCCGCTTCCTCATAGAAATAGCGCAATCGCAGTTTTGTGTTGAGACAAGTGTCTGCAGGCGGTGTGTTTGTCTCCTTGTCGTTTGGCCTGTTTTCAGCGACAATGGTCTTGCTGCCCGAGGCAGTACGCCCCGTGCCGCAGCCTATGAGCGTGGCAACGCCCAGCAATGCCGCCATCGTAATCAATGTGGTATGTCTTGATATTGTCATTTTACTCCCGTGTGTCCGTATCCGCCGGTTCCCCTTTCAGTGTCGTCAAGTTCCTCCACTTCGATGAAATCAGCGTTTTCGTGCTTTGCGATAATCATCTGTGCGATTCTCTCGCCATCGTTCACGATGAAGTCGGTGTCGGAGAAGTTCACGAGCAGCACCTTCAGTTCGCCGCGGTAGTCTGCGTCGATTGTTCCCGGAGTGTTGAGCACCGTGATGCCATGCTTCAGAGCCAGTCCGCTTCTCGGTCTTATCTGTGCCTCGTAGCCAGCCGGCAGCGCCATATACAGCGCTGTAGGGATCAGCATCCGCTGCATCGGCTTCAGCGTTATCGGTTCGTCGATGTTTGCTCTCAGGTCCATGCCTGCGCTCTGAGGCGTGGCATATTCGGGCAGTGGGTGATGTCCCTTGTTTATTATCTTAATTTTAATCATAACTGCAAAAATAACCATTTCCTCATAAATAAGCGCCATATAAGTCAATAATTTAGCGTTTTTCAACTAATATCCAATCTTTGCCGTATCGAAACGATGCGTAATTCGCAAATTATTAGTAACTTAGCACCCGAATTCCAAAGGGCTGCCACATTTTGGGCAAGCCAAATCATAAATACGTATTTAATTTGAAGACATTTGAAGAACTTGGTGTCAGCGAAGAGATTCGCCGCGCCATCGCAGAACTGGGCTTTGAATCGCCCATGCCAGTACAGGAAGAAGTAATCCCCTATTTGCTTGGAAACAAAAACGACGTCGTCGCCCTCGCTCAGACCGGAACGGGCAAGACGGCAGCATACGGTATACCTGTGTTGCAGAAGATAGATCCATCCGACCGTTCCACACAGGCGCTCATCCTGTCGCCGACACGCGAACTATGCCTGCAGATTTCCGACGACCTGAATGACTTCGGCAAATATATCGGCGGACTCAACGTGGTGCCGGTGTATGGAGGAACGTCGATACAAAACCAGATACACTCGCTCAGACACGGCGCACAGGTGATCGTAGCCACACCGGGACGACTCATCGACCTGATGAACCGCGGTGCGGCGAAGCTCGACAACGTGAAGAACGTGGTGCTCGACGAGGCAGACGAGATGTTGAACATGGGATTCTCTGAGAGCATAAATGAAATCTTCGACGGTATGGAGTCGGGCGACCGCAACACGCTGCTCTTCTCTGCCACCATGAGTAAGGAGATAGAGAAGATAGCCCAGAACTATCTCCACGACGCCAAGGAAATCGTGGTGGGAAGCCGCAACGAGGGAGCCGAACACGTGAACCACATATACTATATGGTAAACGCCAAGGACAAATATCTCGCCCTGAAGCGTATCGTGGACTACTATCCCAAGATTTACGCTATCATCTTCTGCCGCACGAAGAAAGAGACCCAGGAGATTGCCGACAAACTGATACACGACGGATACAACGCCGAATCGCTGCATGGCGACCTGTCGCAGCAGCAGCGCGACCTGACGATGCAGAAGTTCCGTCAGCACCTCACGCAGTTGCTCGTGGCTACCGACGTGGCAGCCCGCGGACTCGACGTCGACGACCTGACACACGTCATAAACTACGGACTGCCCGATGATATCGAGAGCTATACCCACCGAAGCGGTCGAACGGGAAGAGCCGGCAAGAACGGCACTTCGATAGCCATCGTCCACACCCGTGAGCGCGGAAAGATGCGTGCCATAGAGAAGGTGATACAGAAAGATTTCGTGGAGGGAAAGATTCCTACAGCTGAGGAGATATGCAAGAAGCAGCTCTATAAGGTGATGGACCAGATAGTGAAGGCCGACGTGAATGAGGAGGAGATCGAACCGTTCATGGCAGACATCAACCGCTATTTTGAATATGTAGACAAGGAGGATATAATAAAGAAGATCGTCAGCATGGAGTTCGGCAAGTTCCTTGCCTATTATGCTGATGCTCCGGAGATTCTTCCGCCGTCGGCATCAACCCGTGGCGACCGCAAGGAACGCTCTACCCGCAAGCGCGGCGAAGGCGGCAAGCGCGAGCCCCACAAGGCGGAGCCGGGATACCAGAAACTCTTCATCAATCTTGGCAAGACCGACGGTTTCTATCCTGGAGAGATAATGCAGTTCCTCAACCGCAACATCAAGGGCCGTCAGGAAGTGGGACATATCGACCTGCTCGACCGCATCTGCTATATCGAGGTGCCTGAGAAGGATGCCACCAAGGTGATGCGTGCCATCGACGGCACTACATACAAGGGACGCAGCGTGCGCTGTAATGACGCTGACGACACCGGACGCCCAGCCGGCAAGCAGTCGGGCCGCGGCTCGCGAGGACAGGCAGGAAAATCATCCGACCGTCCCACAAGAGGCAGGAAAAAACACGATGGAAACGATGATTTCGGTAAGTTTGAGAAGAAATCGAAGCGTAAGAACAACAAGGCGGACAACGGTGGCTTCAATGACAACGGCAATGAAAGCGACTGGCGCCAGTTCTTCCGTCAAGACGATGTGAAGCTCGTAGGCGAAGAGCCGGACTTCTCTGAAGAGGGATGGGCACGTCGTCGTCCGAAGAAGAGCTGATGTCCTCTCTCTCTGTATTACAATATACTGCGGAGCTTGATTGATACAATTCGCCCCATCTTGTATAGGTCCTCGTCTTACCGAAGGCCATTCAAGATGGGGCGATTTGTATTCAGTCAGCCGAACAGTCCGGCGATGGTAGGCTTCTTGGCTATCGTGCTCGATATCCTTATCGTCCAAGCACCACAATTCTGCCTTATGTTCTGAGGCAGGATGTTGGAGTCGCGCAGTTTGCGAAGCCATTCTCTGAGTGGTCTTCCCGGGTGAGCCTGTTCGTCGGCAAGCAGTCCGGCTTTGGCAAGTTCGCGGTTAGCCTCCATTTCATTAATCTCTTCCTTTCCCGAGCGAATCATGTATTCATCCAATACCTTGATCACTCCACTGATATTTTCCCTGGTAGTAGTCATAACATCATATATTTTAAGTTGATAAGAAAACTACTACAAAAATAGACATTTTAAATGATAAGTTGTTCGAAAAACTTGTAAATTAATGACTATTTAACACTAATGTAAACATTATTGCTTTCAAAACGAATATTTATTTAGAGAATAAACAGAAAATTTCTATTCTTTCCTCATCCGCCTGTGATGATCAGTAATGTCCTTCCCAAGCGTACCTTGTTTTTTTGTAAGACCTATATTTACCGTTTTTTTGTTTTAAGGTATATGGTTTTGATATCAAACACGTCATAAAGATATGCCAGAATCTTCTTGTTTATTTCATCTTGGTAATTGTTTTTATAACCATAATTCCAAATCAGATAGTCAGAATCCTTTATTACTGTAAATCGGTCAATTACAGGAGTACCGCAAAACACTCCGGGGAATGTGGAATAAACAGGGGAATGCATAATGGTTGAATCTGAGACAATGTCGAATACCTCTTTTATCGGAATGTGGTTTACAGAATCCTTCCTTTGCAGCATGTCTTTTGAGTTGTTCAAGCCTTGGTAACTTATATATTCACCGTTCTCTTTCACTGTTAGAATCCAGAAATTATGCTGCGAGAAGAAAATAAACGGTGAATCAAGTTTCTTTTTCAAGCCATGTTTCTTTATGACATCCCGTAGTCTGGAGAAGCGGTTCTCGGATTTGACTTTTTCTATAAATGAAGCCGAATATGAGTTTGTTGCCATCAACATGTTGAATGTGGCAACAAGTAGGAACAGATATATATAATGTTTAGACTTTTCCATCAGAAAATTAATTTGGTTATATTCTCATCAAGGATAACACTCCAAAATGAGCTAATGATATTGTTTATATATTCTTCATCCTTATATTGGAAATTTGAACTCCATGTGATATCTGGAATCCTACTGCTTTTGTTGGATATTATAAAACAAGTCGAAGAAATACTATGTTCACTTTTGCAGGAAACCGGTTCGCTGACAAATGTGTCGTTGTCTAACAAATCGAATACGTCATCTATTTGTTTACAGCGTGTAATTCTTTTCTTGAGAAACACATCTGCGCCATTCATTCCTTGATATGTTTCATAATATGTATCCTTTTTGATGCATACAATCCAGAATGTGTTATCATAAACGGCATAAGGGTAGTGCTTCAATTCATTAAGGAAAGGTTTGTCTTTTGTTAACCTGTCGAGTCTATGCAGACAAGATTCCTTGATTGAGCATCCAAAATTGTTTTGAACAGAGTCGCATTGTGCGTAACTGCTCACAAACAAATGCAGAAATAGTAAAAGGGAAAATACTTTTTTCATTTATCCGTAATTTCTTTAGTAATGTTCACGCAGATTATCATTCGTCAGTATTGAGTCGCCCACGATGAAGGTCTTCACCTCTCCGTTCGGCTTCTTTATGATGCACATGCTTTCTCGCATGTACTGGTTGCGGCCGTTGGAAGACTGTGTGGCAGACTCTGTGAAATATTCATTTATGTTTTTACATAGTGATATGAATTAAGGTTGTTTTTGCAATATTCGGAAAAATAATTGAGATTTGCAAATAAATCATGGAAAATCGTCAAAACTGTCAGATTGTCTGGTTTTCTGCTGTAATATTCTGATATACAGATAGTTGACTGTCATGCGATTGTCAGGCAATTGTCTGGATGGTTTGCTGATGAAAGAAATTGTCAGATGGATGGAATTGCATGCGTTGGCTGAACTCCGTAAATGGGCAGGTATCGGAAACCAAATCTGCCCAACAGGGGCAAGCACGTTGCCCATGATGGGCAAGCACGTTACCCCAGTTGGGCAAGCACCGTGCCCAATTTTAGCCCGAATTAGTCATTAGAGCTTGTTTGTATTTTGAGTTTAATCAACAGAAAGATTATAATGCCGCAGTCACCTGAGTCTATGCTAATAGTCGGTGAACTGGCGCAGATAATCCTCCAGGCTGTCCTCTTTGGATAGTTTCAGTATGGAGCGAAGGCGGTAGCGCGCTGTGATGACAGATTTATACTCTATCATCATCACCCTCGATATCTGCCTGTTGTCCATACCCATTGCCACATATTCAGCCATGCGCAGCTGACCTTCGGTAAGTTTCGGACAAGTGGCTTTCAGCTTCTTGGCGAAGTTAGGGCTTACGCGCTCGTATATCTGTCCGAACGCCTCCAGTTCGTCGCTCTTGTTGAGGTGAGCCTTCAATGCGTTGCATATAGCATTGCTTTCGGCATTTGCCACTTTGCCCTCCTTCACCAGTTGGCGCATGGCGTCGATAGCCATCCTTACCACATTCTCGTTTTCCTTCACCACGAGCTGCGATGAAGCCAGCTGAAGTTGGTTCTGTGTGAGTGCCAGTTCAGCCTGAAGCTTCGACATTCTGAGCCTGTTTTGGCGTCTGACAAGATAAAAAACCACGATTCCACCGATGATTATGATAGCTAAGATAACCGCCAGATAGGCAATTCGCTCCTTGCTGCGCTCAGCCATCAGCACCGCTTTGTGTTCTGCAATCTTGCGCGTGGCGATGTTTCGTAGCACTTCGTTGTGCGACCTGGCATCGACGATGGAATCGTTCAATCGCTCATAACGCTTGAAGTAATCCACGGTGGCTTCAATATCACCCCTCTTCCTCATCAGTTCGATAGCCGCACGATATACCGACAGCGAATATTCAGGCATCATCGAAGGCGTCATCTTGTTGATTGCCGACACCGCCAGACTGCATATCGAGTCGTTGTCGATACCCCTTTCAAAGGCGTCAAGGGCAAGAATGCTCTCATAGTAAGCCTGGAGATTGCGCATGTTCTCGCTCTTCTCATTGGCTATGAGCCTAAGGGCAGAGTGTATGTATGATACGTCGTTGTTGTTGATGAATAGCAGGTGGAGCAGTTTTACGCGCATCAGAGTGTCGCGGTTTGCTATAGAGTATCGAGACAGACCGTCAATGATCTTATGATAAAGTTTGGGGTCGCTCTTTATATAATACTGTGTGTAAGGCAGCTGGATCTTCAGTTCCCAGTCATACATCCCAAGCGAATGGAAAATCCCGGCAGCCTTCTTGTTGAGCGAAATCGCCTGTGTGGAGTCTTTCAGTGTGAGAAGGATGTAGCTGATATTGTTTAGAGCCCCAGCCTCGGTGAGCGGGTCGCCAAACTTGTGAGCCTCTTCGGCAATGCTCATGCTTGTGAAATACTCCTGTTCGATGGAGCGCGGCTTTATCTTGTTCTCCACATACCTTATGCGCAGCATGTCGTAGGGGTACGCCGCCGTGTCGGGATAAGAGTCATAAGCCGATTGCAGTTCCTTTTCGGCATCAGTGTTCCACGCTGTGGTGTAGGAAGAGAAAGAGTCATAGAAACGCGCCTTGAAGAAATGGGCACGGCCTTTCTTGACAGGCGATTTGGCGTCAGCCTTCGCCATGTCGTCGAGCTTCCGGGTGAGCCGCAGGATATTGTCCTTGTTGTAGTTGAAACAATAAGCACGCTCAAGGTCTTGTGTGACGGAGTCGAAAGCGGCATCTGTGGGTTTCCACACGAAAAAGGGTGACGGCGCTTTTTGCCTGCCACATGAACAGATGATATATATTGTGATGAGTATTAGAATAATCTTTCGCATATGCAAAGATAATCATTTTTTAGTGAACAATTAATGGAGAACACATAATTAACGAAAAACAAAAATAGGGAATGCGCAATATTGAAAGCCTTTCAAATTCTTGAATTAAAGATGATTGACGGTTTTCACCGCTGTTTCTCTTGAAGATAGAAAGTTTTATATTTCTCTGATTAACAATAAGATAGCTTGCGGTCTATTATTTGTCTATATTGATTTTTTTGGAATAAGAAATCAGTTGTCTATATTTGCCGTGGAAATTTACCTGACGCGTGTGGGGGCTAAATATAAATATGATAGCCCGGAAGACAAATAATCACACCATCGTCAGGCATGAAAAACATCAAGGCATAAATAAAAAGAGAATTAGGCGTTGACATTTTTGACTTAGAGATTCTTCAATGGTCGTATCAAGACGATTGTGTTTCCTATATCAACATGTTTCGACTTCTGCGTCTGATAACCTGAAATCAATAACAGCGAGACATTGGAGGTCTGTCCGCAAACTAACAATTCTGAAGATTATGAACAGGAAAAAATTATTGGGTATAGCCATGTGTTTCGCTGTTTCGTTGGGAGCTTTCGCACAGGACGAAGTTAACAACACAGGAAAGAAGATCGAGGCAAGCCACATGGAGTTTTCAGACACGCGTAAGGCTGCAAGCAACGAACCTACCGTATTTGAAATCCTCTCCTGCCCCGAAGGCACTGTGGTAGGAGGTTCATACGAGCAGTCCGCACAGTATGTGGGCTATCAGAATGCCGACATGGGACGTATCGAAACCAAGACACGATTCTATCAGTCGTTTAGCGGCTGCTACTATAATATCAACGCCCTGCGCTTCATCGGTATGTTCTCATACTATGACAATTCAGACCCGATGCATCCGGATTGGGTAGGCTGTTCAGAACGAGGCGGCATTGACCCGGAGACTCATAAGATGACCGAGCCGATCAAGTTGGAGGTGAAGTTCTATAAGAGAGGAAAAGACGGAATGCCGGGCGAGGTGGTGTATGACAAGATCATCGACGCGATAGGTGAATACAACAAAATCATATACGAGAAGGACAAGCCACTCTACGAGTTCACTATAAACCTCGGCGAAGACATAAAGCTGGAGAACGGATTCTTCTCTATTGCCGCTGCCGACCTTGGCGACAAGCCTTCATGCTGGCTCAGCCTCTTCTGTGCATCGTCGGTACCTTACAAGGGATACCTCCAGATTGACGATGCGAAACTCTATGAGGCATGGATGCCAATGTGCTTCTGTCTGAAGAGCGACGGCACACCGGCAGCCAACAAGGCAATGAAGGTGGAAGAAATCTATCTGCCAAGCTACACTGCAAAGGGAAAGCATGAGAAAGTGAGAGTGATGCTTACAAACGTGGGCGCAACAGAAGTCAACGACACCAAACTGGAGCTGTGGGCTGGCGACAATCTCGTGGCTACAGAGACCGTAGATGCACCTATCCCCGCTCTCGGCGGCAGCTATAACTATATGTTCAAGAGCCGCATCGACTGCTCTGCACCTGGCGTCAGCTCATTTGAAATCAGAAACGTGACACCTGGCGACGAGTACATCTCAAACCAGAGCTGCTATTTCGAGACCTACAACGACGTGACAAAGACACACTGCCAGTCACAGTCTACAACAAGCAAGTTCGAGAAGATCACCTCCGTGAAGCTCGGCGACATCAACTGTGAGTCTCAGGGCTCATGCTATACCGACAACCGCGACATGAAGACCACCATCAAGGCTGGCGAGAAGCTCACTCTCGAAGTGAAGCACAATGCTCCATACTGCATGGCATGGGTGGATTGGAACGACAACGGCGCATTCGATGAAGAGAACGAGTGCATCGGACTCCTCAAGGACGGAAAGATCGACATACAGATTCCCGAAGGCAATGTGGCTCCAGGCGAGAAGCTTATGCGTATCATAGCCTCCAAGTATATGCCATCACCTTGCGGTGAGTATGATTACGGCGAGACAGAAGACTACACCGTTGTAGTGGAATATAACAACAATGCTGCCGTGATGAAATGCAATGTTGAGACCATCGACGAGGTGGTGCCTGCAAACTCGACAAAGGAACTGACACTCGAATTCGGCAACGAAGGAGCCGGAAGACGTCTTGAGGGAACAATCACCAACTCTTACATCCTGCCACAGTATCCAAGCAGCAACTACGTGTTCGACAAGGACAACGACGATCTGACAGCACCTAAGATGGTAATGGCAAAAGCTCCTCAGGCTGCAGCCGATGAGCCTGCTGAAAGCGATAACACTTCATACACCATGCGCTATGACCACGGACTGAAGAACCACGTGGCTCTGACAAGCAACTCTACCGCTACTTATGCACAGTACTATCCGGCCGAAATGCTGGAGAATGTATCAGGAATGTTCGTTGAAAGCATCGATATCAACATCGCCACTGCTCCAAAAAAGACCACAGTGCAGATATTCGACCAGAACACACAGACAAGATCCGGTAAACTGCTTTACTCTCAGGAGTTCACACCGAAGTCTAACTCATGGAACCACATCGACCTCACACGCCAGGTGGAAATCACCGGCAGAGACCTTTGGGTGGGCGTGAAGTTTGAAGGCATCGACCCAAGCTCATATTGCATCGGTACAGACCAGTCTCCGGCACTCCGCGGATACGGCGACATCGTGAATGTAGGCGGCGACAGATGGTGGTCACTCGGCGACCTCGGTATCGAGTCTAACTTCTGTTTGCGCACCAACATCGGCGGTAAGGCAGCTCCTGCTGTGAACTGGCTCTCTATGGACAATCCTAAGTTCTTCGCCACTCCAGGCAATACAGGTGAGGTGAAGGTAACGCTCAACACCGCCGGACTTCCAGAAGGACTCTATGAGTCAGTGCTCTATGTCAATACAAACGACGAGCTGGCTTCTCTCGTCAGAATACCGGTCTTCCTCACTTGTGGAGACGTTGTGAACAGCATCAACAAGGCCAAGATGGAAAAGGCAAGCCTGTCGTTCTCTGACAACACCATCAAGGTGACATCAGACAACCGCATTGCCCGCATCAATCTCACCGACCTCGCCTGCCGGACAAGACGCACAAGCAACGCTGCCGGCAACTACGCTGAGATGCAGGTAGGAGGATTGCACAACGGTATCTATATCCTCGACATACAGTATGCCGACGGTAGCCACGAGGCAGTCAAGATTCCTGTAATGACAAAATAAGCAAAACAACGTGATTCCCTAGGCCGCGGACTGATTGCCGACAACGCACGGTCCGCAGCCAAAGGGTTTTTGAAAGCTATCATCCACAAAAAAACTGCAAACATAACATTCCGCTTCATAGCCGTTGGCGGATATTAAAAAAGTAGACATTATGAAAAAGAATTATCTCCTATTGTTCGCGCTCATGCTGATTGGCATTTGCCAGTCATGGGCACAGGAAGCTGAGGAGCTGACACCAGTTGTCGACACTCTCAACTTCAACAAAATCGTTGTTCCTGAACACATTGAGTATATCAAAGAAGACAAAGTGTTTGAGCAGGACGCCTTTATTGCCACGGTATCACCCAAGGAGTCTGGTCTTGACGACAACTGCCTTTGGGACGACCTCGTGTTCGGTACACAGCTCCGTTTCTATAGCGGTACGATGACAATCGAGGCAAAGGAAGGTCATCAGATCACACGACTCGAAGTTATCTACGACGACAACTTCGGTATGACAGCCGACTGCGGTAAATTCGACGGCAACATCTGGACCAACGATACATCAGAGCCTATAACAAAGGTTACTCTCACAGCATCGAAATACAACCGTCTCAACAAGATTTTCATCGGTGAACATCCACTCGTGCTCCAGTCTATAGAACCTACGGAGTATGTAAAGAACTACACCTCTATGGAGAAACTTCCAGAAGAAGTGGTGTTCAACTTCCAGTGCGAGCCATACGAAGTGGCTTATGCCCAGGTTGCCAAGCATGCCACATTGAGAAAAATCGACAAGACTCCACGTACTGACATCCTTGCTGACGCCAAGATTGAAGGAAACTCCGTGAAGATCAACATGAAGAACTATTATGAGGCAGAGAACCCATTGTTCTACCGTATCTATCTCGTGGTGAAGAATAAGGCAGGCGTACCTTGCAAGACTATACACGCATACTACAAGACTGAGACCGATACCATCAATGCAGACTATTTCACAGATATCAGTCCTATAGCAATGACACCAGAACCAGGTTCGACAAACACATCGCTCAAGGAATTCTCTATCTGGGTGGACAAGAACTACAACCTCGGCGGTTACGACCACGAGCGCAGCGTTGAATTGCTCAACGAGCAGAAGCAGACAGTATGTATGGGTAAAGTGAAGTGGGACGACGCGGAGTTCAACCGTCTCAACATCACTCTCTCTGAAGAAGTTACAGCATCAGGCAACTATACCCTCTATATCCCAGAAGGAATGTATCAGTCGCAGAAGGCTTTCTGGGTTGTCAAGAACAAGGCTATGGAATTCCCATTCTATATCGCAGCTTCAGAGGTTTCTATTGAATCAGTGACACCACAGTCGTTCACAGAGACTGCTCTCACAATGAAGGAACTTCCTAAGCAAATCGTTGTGGAAACCAAGGGTGAACCGGGAAGCGTGGAGTTCGCTACTGCCGTTGTTGACGGTGATACAGAAAATGTGATCGACTTGGCTCCTTATGCCACATTCTCGACTAACTCTGTAACATTCGACCTCTCAAAACTCGCCGAGCAGACACCTGCACCGCTCTACTACAACATCAAGATGAAGCTTCTCGACAAGGAAGGCAATGCTTTGGCATACAATAAGAATGAGTTGATTACCCTGGACTACTACACTGACATCGCTATCGTAAAGGCTAACCCTGAAGACGGTTCATCAGTGGACAAGCTCAATGAGGTGGAGTTCTGGGTTGACAGCCGCTACCAGGCAGGTGTCATCTCACAGGAAAAGCAGATCACCGTTGTAAATGCCGCTGACAATAAAGAGGTGACTACAGCCAAGATGAATTTCCACAAGACAGACTGGTCATGCTATGTGATCGAGCTGGACAAGGAAATCACTGAGGACGGAACATATAAGATCATTATCCCAGAAGGAATGTATGCTTCTAACAACCTCGACATTATCACAAACCGTGAGGAGACTCTCACCTATACAGTGGACAGCACTTTGGGTATCGAGAACATCACTACCGACAGTAACGTCATTACCGACATCTATACAATAGACGGTAAGCTCGTGCGCAAGGCTGGTGAAAGCACCTCTGGTCTGGCCAAAGGCATCTATATCGCTAATGGCAAGAAAATCGTGGTAAGATAAATATCTGATCAACTTCTTTACACTAATGAGCCCGGTATTGTGCCGGGCTTATTTTATTCATATATATTGGTATGTAGCATCCCGGCAATGAAAATAAATAAATTTATTTTGCATTGCTCTCGATTTGGATAAAAACTTCTCGCTCGGAAATGTGAATAAATTCCCATTTCTCTCGCTTAATCAGTTTTTTGCACTACCTTTGCCGACATGAAAAATAGACTGATCTTACTATTCTTTGCCTTCAGCGTCTGTCTTGGCGCTACGGCACAAGACAAAAGATACCACGGCGACGGTATCGATGATGTGTTGCAATATACTCCAATGGCAGCTTCGTTTATCCTCAAGATGGCTGGCGTGCCGAGCCGCAGTTCGTGGGAACAGCGCATATATAAGTCTGGAGCCACTTTTCTTCTCTGTGCCGGCACGACATACGCTCTGAAGCATACTATCCACTCACGCCGTCCCGACGGCACAGACAACCGTTCTTTCCCTTCTGGTCACACGGCAGTGGCTTTCTGTGGCGCTACGGTGTTGCATAAGGAATATGGCAAGGTGAGTCCCTGGATCAGCGTTGCGGGATATGCAGTGGCTACGGCAACGGCAGTAGACCGCGTGCGCCGCAACCGTCATCGTTGGGGAGACGTGGCGGCAGGAGCAGCCATCGGTTATCTGTCTGCCGAGGCTGGCTATTGGATAGTGGAGAAGATTGCCGGAAAGAAGAAAAAGAAGGTTGACGGCGTGGAGCCAGCCGACGATGAACAGAAGGTGCAGATTGGTGTGTCGCCCGATGGTCTGGCTATGGTGATAAAGCTATAGCCGAAGGCGGACAATAGTAAACCCGAATCGGTCATCAGGGCTTTGTCTGATGACCGATTCGGGTTTATAAAAGGGTAGGGGATAAAGGTTCTTAACCCCAAACGGTCATTAGGCCGTTTATTGTATTCTTTTTATATACTGCTTGCAGTCTTTTGTTTTCTATAAGGTGTCTTTTGCCTGTTTTTAATTCGCAATAGCTCGCTATTACTTATTAAAAGCCAAACAAAATCCACTCTTCTAAAAATTCAAAATCCAAGCAAGCCCTAATGACCGATTGGGGTTAATACAGCAGCACCAGTCCTGCAAAGGCTGCATATACTATCATCTTTATCGGGTTTATCTTCATGAAGTATGTGCCAATGAAAGTGGCGATGAACAGGAAGCAGCTGATTCCGAACTGCCATGGGTTGATGTCGGGAGTGCTGAAGTTCTCTTTCGACAGCAGCAGCAATGTGGCAGCGCCGAGCAGTCCCACCACGGCAGGACGCAGTCCGCTGAGCACGCTCTGCACTGGAGTGGTGCTCATATATTTCAGAAACATCTTCGCTATCAGTATCATCAGTATCAGCGACGGCAATACCAGAGCCGTCGTTGCCGTCACGCTTCCGAGCACCGACATTCCCTCGCCGTATCCGGCGTTGTGTGCCGCCGTGTATCCGCAGTAAGTAGCCGAGTTTATTCCCACCGGTCCCGGTGTCATCTGGCTTATCGCCACGATGTCGGTAAACTCCGCTGTCGTGAGCCAGTGATGGTTGTGTACCACCTCCGTCTGTATCAGCGACAGCATACCGTAGCCGCCGCCGAATCCGAAGAGTCCTATCTGGAAGAACGTTATGAATAGTTTCAGGTATAGCATAATATTATTTTTATTCCGTGGGCTTGATATATTGTCCGTAGACATATCCGCATATTCCGGCGAGCAGTATTATCAATATCGGTGATATTCCCATTAGGTATATCGCCAAGGCGCATCCGATCGGAATCCAGCAGTTGTTAAGCGTAACGTTAGCCGACTTCGCCAACTTGAATGTAGGGGCGGCAATGAGAGCCACCACGGCAGGGCGTATTCCGCGGAACATCGCCTCCACCACCTTGTTGTGTTCAAACTGATGGAAGAACATCGCTATGAGCAGTATGATGATAAACGAAGGCAGTGCCGTGGCAAGACACGTCACGAGGGCGCCGGGCAGTTTCTTCAGCCTATAGCCGATAAACACGCTCATGTTTATGGCGAGCACTCCCGGACAGCTCTGCGCTATGGCGATGATGTCGATGAAGTCTTCCCTCTTTATCCAGTTGTAGTTGTCCACCACCTCCTTCTCGATAATCGGAATCATGGCATATCCGCCACCGAGGGTGAACAGTCCTATCTTGAAGAAAGTCTTGAAAAAGGTCAGATACAGGTTCATATCTTGTATTATTAAAAGAACCCTCCCCTCAGTGTGTTAGCCTTCGAGGGGAGGGTTGTCGTTTCCTTATGTCAGTAGAACCGTAGTGCGGTCATTCCGCATGCTGCGGTTCCGTCCGTAAGATTCGTTTCCTCTTACTTTGTCTTGTTCTCAATCCACTTGCGTGCGTTCACGAATGCCTCGATCCATGGCGTCACGTCGTCGTTGCGGCGGTCGGCAGGATACCAGGCGTTCTGCCATGGGAAGATGGCACGCTCCAAGTGAGGCATCATAGCCAGGTGGCGGCCGTCTTTAGAGCAGATACCAGCAACGTTGTAGTCCGAACCGTTAGGGTTGCCAGGATATCCGGCGTAGCTGTACTTGGCAATCACATTGTATTCCGACTCAGCCTCAGGCAGCGAGAACTTGCCCTCGCCGTGGGCCACCCAGATACCCAGCTTGTTGCCGCTCAGAGTATTGAACATCACGCTGTTGTTCTCCGGTATGGTGAGACAGAGGAAGTTGCTCTCGAACTTGTGCGACTTGTTGTGGAGCATGCGTGCGCGCTGCTTGTGCTCAGGGTTGATGAGGTTGAGTTCCACCATCAGCTGGCATCCGTTGCAGATACCGAGCGACAGGGTGTCCTCACGGGCATAGAACTTGTCGAGTGCCTCCTTTGCCTTAGGGTTGAAGAGGAATGCACCTGCCCATCCCTTGGCAGAACCGAGCACGTCGGAGTTAGAGAATCCACCGCAGAACACAATCATGTTGACATCCTCCAGAGTCTCGCGGCCGCTCACGAGGTCGGTCATCATCACGTCCTTCACGTCGAATCCGGCGAGATACAGAGAGTAAGCCATTTCGCGCTCACCGTTTGTTCCCTTCTCGCGGATGATGGCAGCCTTCACGCCAGACGCCGTGCGGCGGTCGGCAGAGATGCCATACTGTGAGAGCTTGCCGGTGAAGTCTTTGTTGAACTTCATCTCCAGCTTCTCCTCCTTATAGTTGTTGTAGCGCTCTGCAGCACATCCGTTCATGCTCTGGTCGCGGTCGAGCAGATAAGAAGTCTTATACCACACGTCGCGCAGCTTGTCGATGTCGAACTCATGCTTGTAGTCGCCTGCCTTCACCGTGATGGTGCGTTCCTTAGGAGTAGGGTATCCGATCTTGGCGAAGCTTACGCCTGCCTCGTCCATAAATTCCTTGAACTCCTGCTTGTGGTCGTCAGAAATCTGTACCACCACTCCCGGGTTCTCAGCCATGAGCATCTTCACCACGTCGTCGCCTGCAATGTCGTGCAGGTTGATGTGCATACCGCCCTTGGTGTTGGCGAAACACATCTCAAGCAGTGTGGTGATGAGACCACCGGCGCTGATGTCGTGGCCTGCCATTATCCAGCCCCTCTTTATCATCTCCTGCACGGCGTTGAATGCATCGGCGAAATATTCCGGGTTCTTCACCGTAGGCACGTCGTCGCCCACCTTGCCGAGGCTCTGTGCGAAAGCACTTCCGCCGAGCATCAGTTCGTCGAACGAGAAGTCGATATGATAGATAGAAGAATTCTTGTCGTTCACTACCACCGGCGATACCACCTTGCGCACGTCGCTCACTTCGCCGCCGCTCGTCACGATGACAGTTCCCGGAGAGATGATCTTCTCGCCGTTAGGATACTGTTGAGAGAGCGACAGAGAGTCTTTTCCTGTAGGCACGTTGATGTGGAGAGCGCAGCAGAAGTCGCTGAGCGCCTTCACGGCAGCATAGAGACGGGCGTCCTCGCCCTTCTGTGAGCGGCAGGGCCACATCCAGTTTGCCGACAGGCTGAGGCTGTCCATACCGTCGGCGAGCGGAGCCCACACGATGTTGGTCAGTGATTCAGCCACCGACAATACCGAACCTGCCTCCGGGTTGGCGAGTCCAGCCTGCGGAGCGTGTCCGAGAGCCGTTGCGATACCCTTGTGGCCGCGGTAGTCGAGAGCCACTACACCACAGTCGGAGAGTGGCAGCTGTATCTCGCCCTGACACTGCTGGCGGGCGATCTTGCCGGTTACGGAGCGGTCTACCTTGTTGGTCAACCAGTCCTTACATGCCACCGACTCCAGCTGGAGCACACGCTCCACGTATTCGTCGATAGACTTCAGAGAGTATGTAGCGTCCTGATAGTGGTGTTCCACTGTCACGTCGTTCATGTATGTCACAGGAGAGTGTCCGAACATCTGAGCCACATCCAGGTCGAATGGCTTCACGCCGTCGCCCTGCACGAATGAGAAGTGTGCATCGCCGGTAGTCTCGCCGACAACATACAGCGGAGCACGCTCGCGCTCGGCAATCTTGCGCACGTGTTCGATGTGCTTCTCGTCGATGAGCAGTCCCATGCGCTCCTGGCTCTCGTTGGCTATTATCTCCTTTGCCGACAGCGTCTTGTCGCCGATAGGCAGTTTGGTCATGTCGATGCGTCCACCACATTCCTCAACCAGCTCCGACAGACAGTTCAGATGGCCTGCCGATCCGTGGTCGTGGATGCTGACAACAGGGTTGGTGTCCTCTTCGCAGAGCGCGCGCACGAGGTTGTAGGCTCTCTTCTGCATCTCTGGGTTGGCACGCTGCACGGCGTTCAGCTCGATGCCGTTGCTGTAGCGGCCGGTGTCTACTGATGATACCGAACCTCCACCGAGACCGATGCGATAGTTGTCGCCACCCACAACGACAACCTTGTTGCCCTTCTGTGGTTCCTTCTTCAGACAGTCGCGCTTGGTGCCGTAGCCCACACCGCCGGCAAGCATGATCACCTTGTCGTATGCATATTTCGTTTCTGCCTCGTCGGTAGTGGTAGGCTCCTGATGCTCGAATGTGAGCACCGAACCGCAGATGAGCGGCTGGCCGAACTTGTTTCCGAAGTCGGAAGCACCGTTTGATGCCTTGATGAGAATCTGTTCTGGCGACTGATACAGCCAGTTTCTCACCGGCATGATGTCTTCCCAGTCGCGCTCGCCGGTGTATTCCTTGGCGGCGTCTTCGCCACGTGCCACCTTGCTTGCCTTGAGGCTCAGCTCGTCTTCCTTCAGACGAGGATAGGCAGTCATGTAAACCGCTGTTCCGGCGATAGGCCATGAGCCTACACCACCGCCCATACGGTCGCGGATCTCACCGCCCGTACCCGTAGCGGCACCGTTGAAAGGCTCCACTGTCGTAGGGAAGTTGTGTGTCTCCGCCTTCAGCGAGATGACGCTCTCCACGTCTTTCACCTGGAAGTAGTCAGACGTAGACTGGTCTGCCGGTGCGAACTGCTCCACAACCGGTCCCTGCGAGAACGCCACGTTGTCCTTGTATGCCGAGAGAATCTTGTTGGGGTTCTCCTTTGTCGTCTTCTTGATCATGGCGAAGAGCGAACTTTCCATCTCCTTGCCGTCGATGATGAACACACCGCCGAAAATCTTGTGGCGGCAGTGCTCCGAGTTGATCTGTGCGAAGCCGAACACCTCAGAGTCGGTCAGCGGTCTGCCCAGCTGCTTCTCGATTTTGTGCAGGTATTCTATTTCCTCTGGCGAGAGGGCAAGACCTTCCTGCTCGTTATACTCCTCGAGGTTGTCGATGCGCTTGATAGGCTCCGGCTCGTGGTTTACGGTGAACACGTCCTGTCCGATGCCGTCGTACATGCGCTGCAGCATCGGGTCGTGGTCAGCGTCGGCCGAGCTCACGGGGAAATACTCCTCAATACGCGAAATGCCGTGGAGATTCATGTTCTGTGTTATCTCAACGGCATTCGTACTCCAAGGAGTAATCATTTCACGGCGTGGTCCCACGAAGAAACCCTCGAGGCTGTCTGCCTTTTCGAGCACGGCGTCTCCGAAGAGCCAACAAAGTTCGTTAATCTCATTGCTGTCGAGCTGATGGTCAACCTGTGTTGCTATCACGCTCTTTGAAGGAGTTCTGAAAAAAAGAATCATAACGTTTATAGATATCTTTTAATATGTTTGTTTTGTCTTACTAACAAATGTTATGCGTGCAAAGGTAAAAAAAATATTGCAGACTGACACATTTGGTGGCAAGAAAATGTGCTTTATTCCTCCATATACATTTTCCTGATAATGCATTATCAGCCATAAACATTATCAAAATCAATACCTTTCAATCCAAAATCCTTCATTTTACGTTCTTTTTCAAGACCTACAACTATCATCGGATGCTTGTTTTCATATTTTCCATCATTAGTGTCCTGATTTTAACGGGACACTAATTAAATAGTATATTTACCATGGTCTCCTGTAATTTCTGATTACTTTAATACAATCTTCTGTCCAATCTGATTAAATTCTTTTTTGTTGAATATATATTTTTTATCACATATTTGATATTTTACGATTGAATCCCAAGGGGTATTCAGATAGACACTATCCTTGATAAAAAAGAAACGTACTTTTCCGTCTGTTGATTTTTCAAAAATCTCGTCAAGACTTCGTGTTTGGAATTTTAAATATAAAGTATCGCCTTTGGGACAATATTTATGTGCAAATCTAAGCCATTCAAGTGATTTCTGTTTGCATGTGTCAAATTCTGCAATATTGTCAAACCCCATATTGTTATTGCCAAAAGAATCGGTATAGGAATAACATCCAAGATAATTATATCTTGACTTGTTTATAACACATATTGTCGTAGACCAGCTGCAACAACTAATTATTGTGAAAATAAAAAATGCAATAAATATATTTTTCATCTTCTTTTAAATTAAAGAATTGGCCATGTTAAGCCTCAATTTATTAAACCAACCCGTTGGCGGAATTAATTTAAGTCGATAAATATGAGTAAAAGTTGTACAGATCGCTGATTTTTAGTAACTTAGTGGTGGCCAAAACATTAAGCTCAAACCATCGCATGTACAACCTTTATACAAAATTCGTCAAAATACTTGAGATATGCAAGCATTTCTCTGAAAATCTCGTCAATGAATCGGGTAATGTTCCACGCCGTGGTCCTGTCCCCAAGTTTTCTGACTTGGAAGTAGTGGCACTGTCCCTGACGGCAGAGACAGAGAGCGTTGATAGTGAGAAATGGTTGTTCGACTATAAAGTGTGGCTGACCTCCATTATATGAAAGATGTAAAACACGCCTATCACGACTGTAGCATCTATGGCGACAAGGGATATATTGGAGCTGACGTACAGCTTGACTTGTTCGAAACCGCACACATAAGACTGGAGTGTCCGTATCGGCTCAACCAAAAGGATTGGAAGCCGACAATCATTCCGCTTGCAAAAACAAGATAGAGAATCGAAACGCTATTCTCGCAACTTACAGACCAGTTCTTGATTATTAGGAACTATGCGAAAATAACGAATTGTTTGTTTGCCAGAATCATTGGCAAAACTAGGACACTTACCATCTTGCAATACGTAAACTTCATTAACAACAAGCTATGCACTAATTTAATTCCGACAACAGGTTACATTCTCTCTTTCAAGACAATTGCCAAACGTTCAACAATTCCAGTTACCAGTGCGTTCCCCATAAGAAAGGCACGGCGCAAGTCGCTTGACCCGAAAGTATGGTTGTCGGGGAACATGTTCAGTCTTTCAAGTTCCACGGGGACAAGACGACGGTATCTGCCACCTTCGGTCTTTATGATATGTTTGAAACGAGATGGACCTGAACCGCCCTCACCAGTAATAATCGTGCGCGAGGCTCTGTCAAGATAGTCGGGGAAAGCCATTGCGCCCTCACTATAATTATATTCAAATCCAGTTGACTTGTTTATTCGTTTCAACGACTTTGATCCCTTTTGGTACTCCCATTTGGGCAATTCCTCGTCTGAAATAAAGAACTCGTCAGGCACTTGCATATCATCTACAAGAATCTCACCGAGAGTGAGATAATGCCCGTCATATACAGGCAGAGTGTCAAGCGTGAAAACCTTTCCGCCACACATGATACCAGAGTTCTTGAACGGACTCTCTTTCTTTCCCTTGTTGAAGTTGTCTGAAACATCGGCAATATCATCGCCGACAAGGAAAGATTCCGTCTTTCCGTCTTTGGGCGAACATGGAAAGGCTTTTGCCATAATGCCTTCGTTCGTTATCCATAAAAACTTATCTGTAGTTTTTTCAAATTGGCTGTATAAGGTAGTGTTGTCCCTATAGGCCACCATGTAAGTGCGTCTTCGGCGCTGTGGCATTCCGTATTCCGCAGCGTTTATAACTCGCCATTCTACGGCATAGCCAAGACTTGCTAATGACGAGAGTATAATGGCAAAGTCACGTCCACGCTGCTTGGCAGGGGAATTGAGCAACCTGTCCACGTTTTCTAGCATAAGGTATTTGGGACGGTTGTCATCTTTTTCTTTCAAAATGCGGTAAATCTGCCACCAAAGCACGCCTTTTTTGCCCTCAATGCCACCTGACCGTTGCAGTGTTGTGGCAACCGAATAGTCCTGACAAGGGAAACCTCCGCATAGCAAATCACAGTCGGGAATGTCGCTTGTAGGAACTGTGGCAATGTCTTCATTGGAATGGCCTTGCGTGCCGAAACGGCGACAATAAATGATGCTTGCATCCTGTCGCTTTGTCGAAGGCTCCCATTGGTTGTTCCAAATGGTCTTGAATTGTTTCGATGCTCGCTCCAAGCCTATACGGAATCCACCGACACCTGCAAACAACTCTACCACTTTTATATCATCAGTAAATGTCTGTGGAGTAGCGTAGTCGTCAAACAGATTTAGTTGTCTTAACTTTTTGTGCACCGCTTTCGAGTATAGTGCGATAGGCTCGCACAATATCTCACTAACTGTATTTTCTATCTCGTCTATATTATATTTCATTGTCAATTATATTCTTAACATACTTTGCGTTGAACCAATAACAGTATTTCTTGGCTTTTGTGCCGTTAGGCGTATCCACCATGTCTTTAGCAAGGGTTGCCTTTGGACGAACATGAAAATCTCTGTTGTCTTTTATTCCCCAAAAATATTCAGGAGAAATGTGGTCGTCTTTTACGCATTGGCGGATGTTCTCCCAATACTGCATTGCCACGTTTAGGTCAGCTTGTGGCATTGTCCAAAAAGCAACTTTGTCCAACTTATATTCGCTTTCGGTCTTTCCGTTTGGCAAAGAAAGCAGATTGTCGGTTTCTTTGAATATTACAAACATAAATCGGCTTGTAAACAGTTCGTAAAGGCGTGAATCCGTCCACTCGTCGCAATCATAAACTTCTTGGTAGTCTATATTTTCAAATGACATACTTTCCTTGATTTTGCCGTTTTTGTTGATACGGATGGTTTTCATCGTTAGACCCGACTTTACAAATTCCTCCGACAGGTTCACATTGCCGATTTTCTTGTTGCTTGCAATGGCATTGGCGATGACGAAATATTTTGATTTTGCCGTTATCGGATTGATATCCAACTTTTTGCATATTTCACTGTAGCCTAAACCAACATAGGGAGCAAAACGTCCTTTTAACACATCATCCACCGAATGAGATTTCAACTCGTCCACCGATATGAGTTCTTCCAATTCTGTTGGCTTGATGTCATAGTTGCAGTAAGCCCCATCTACATTGTTCTTCTTCACTTCGTCAAGGACAATGCGCATATATGTGGTTTTCAAACTCCACGCACGTCTTGGCGCACCGATGTCGCTACCATGCTGTACCATCAGCGAGTCGCCCTTTTGACCTTTTCTACAAGCACCAAGATACATAGTGTCGCCCTCGGAGAGTGTTTCCGCCTTTCCGTTACGTATCTTTGATATTATGGTTTCGTAATCCTTGCGGATGATGAGCAAGTCCTTCTCGGGAATCTTCCACAATACAGCAAATAGGAAATGCAAGTCAAGTTTGGAAACGTTGCTTTGGTGAAGATAGAACATGATGAGCATTATCAGACATTTCCTATAAAAATGAGATTGCTCAAATGACTTGTTCCAGTCCTCTGTGTAATTTATCATACTGCAAGCGAGGCGCTCCTTTATCAACAAGTCCTCGTTTTTGGCAGACTTCTTCAACGGAGTGCATTTCAATTCGGCATTTACAAAAGCGAAATCGGCTTCTTGCCTACTGTTTATGTCGTACTTGAAAAACAACTCTTCAACAAGTTGTCCCAATCCGCCTTTTCCCTTGTGCTCGTCGGCATCGGGTACAAAATCTCGCAGGCACCTGTTTACCAACTGCTTGCTGTAATTGAAGATGGATGTTATGTCTTTATTGTTGTATGGTAACATTACCTGTTGGAGGATTTATTTGAGTTGAAAAATATGATTAGAATGCACATATAGCTGATTTTTAACAACTTAGTGGTATCCAAAACATTAAGTTCAAACCATCGTATGTACAACCTTTATACAAAATTCGTAAAAATGCTTGAGATATGCA
>OJAW01000382.1_pt1 | contig 32751 bp, 42 predicted proteins | sample 1589151 | NCBI WGS metagenome assembly OJAW01 (sample SAMN03283290) | human gut metagenome | biome: human-associated habitat; material: feces | host: Homo sapiens | place: Peru | collected 2012
TTTATTCATGGTGTGCCGCTTTTTTACGGAAAACGGCCTAGAAAACCGCGCGGAAAATGTTTATCCGTAAAATTCTACAATGAACACCGGCTTTCCATCGCTGAGATATTCACCGGCAGCTTTCACCGCTTCCCGATTGCATCCAGTTCCACCAAAACCAGAAGTTACCATGCCAGCCGCCCGGAAAGCCGCTTCAGCCGCAGCGCTTCCTTTATCATATCCATAGCCGCCCGCCTTGCCAGAACCATATGCCCATTTCTTTTCGCCTTTGAACCATACGCAAGCATAAGCTGTAGATGCCGTCGCGCCGATCCTGAGGTCAACCAATTCAACCATTTTTTCGCCGTCAAAAGTAACAGCCTTAAAACCTTTGCAAAGATGCTTTGCTTCCTGATCTCGAATGTACATATTCATTGCTTCCTTCGGCTCAAAAGATTTTACAGTGATTTCCATTTTTTTGTTTCCTCCTAAAATATATCAATTTTCAAATTGTTTACGGAATTCCCGCTGATGTCTGGTTGTGGTTGCACTCCATTTCCCCAAGTTTTCGACTTTGCCGCCGACACAACGCGATACAATAGTATCATAGCTTAGCAACTCCAGTGTGCCGTTCTCATGGTCGATAATATGAGCCTTATTATAAAATGACTTCCGTGCATCAAATTGGGCTTCCAGTTCGTAAATTCTCATTTTTTATTCCTCCTGTTTGTTTGTTTGTGCCTTAAGTATAATCAATATTTTTTATAATGTCAATCGGCATATTGTACAAATTTGATAAAATGTTTTTGTTTATTTTAGCGGTATAGGGTCGGCGGTGTATTTCAACCGCCTTCCCTATTGCATTGCTTTACTTCTTGACAAGCTCTTCCAAAAGCTCTGCGATATGCTCAAGAGCGTATGCAATGCGTTCAAGTACCGCCATCATTTTATCCCCCCTTTCGTTTCCGTCTGTCTATATAATAGCGCAGAGCATCAGAAAAGTCAATATCTCTGTTATAAAAATATTGCATAAAATTCTATTGGCTTTTTTTGTGCAATATAGACAAAAGATAAAATGGTAAAGCAAAAGCGGGAATTTCTCCCGCTTTGCCTTGCCTGTTTACTTGTCTTGCAAGAGTTCCGCGATCCACTCCAGTGCGTCGGCGATACGCTCCAGAACTGCTATGAGTCGGTTCACTCTGTTCACCTCCTTGTCAATTTCTATTATTATTATACTATATTATAAAGAAATTACAAGTGGTCATTTTGCACAAAAAATTATATTCTTGAATTGTATAGAATGACAATAGCTGCTTTTGCCCAGATACAAAAAGCTACAATGCTACTGAAAGGCCCTAGAAGCCCCATAGCGCCGTTTTTAGGTCAAGGCGGGAAATCATACGGCAAAGAAAAGTATTCCGTTATACGCTTTTCATACAATTTCAATATTCATTGTTTTGATAGTAAATAGCTATGATATGCACTTAAAAAGTTAGAATATACTAGAATTGTATGGATTATTGTATAGTTATGATATGAATATACTGTATAAATATTTATTTCTATATTATTAAGAATCATTCTTATTATTGAATAGATATTTTTATATCGATATTAACTATTATATATTTTTATCGATAGATTATATTAGTATATATAGCTATATAGTGTATTGATTATAATAGTTACAATATAGTTACAATGTGTTGCATAGTGGTAACAGTATTTGAATATCGATATAATAGTATTGAATTGATGATGATTGGGATAATATGGTAGATAATATTGGCAATGGAAGTAAATGGGATTTACTGGGAGGGTAAATGGTGTCTACCAAAAAATGCGATACGTGTAATATGTAGCATGCTACATATCGATTTTAGACTATTGATTTTTGGATTTTTGATCAGTCGATTTTAGTCCACAAATGTAAACTTGTTGGAAATCCAACAAATGCAGGTAAAATAAGGCGATACGCCCGCAAAGTGCTATTTTCAGGCGTTTTTGCTACTGACAGCATTTTCCAGGACGGGGGCTAGGATATGGATGAGACTGGTAGAAATGGAAGAAAATGGCATTTAGCACAACAAACCACATACCCTGTAATCGTATATATTCTATCAAAAGCAACAATTAACACAACCTATAATGTCACACAATTCGTAATCAGATATGTTTTATCATCAACAACAAACCCAATACCATGCAATCATGATTATCACACAAATATGGGGGGATTTTTACTTTTCTTATAAGTATCAAAAAATTCCCCCCCCCCATACACTATCATAATAATTTACAATTTGTTAACAAATAGATGATTAGAATATGGTATAATTAGATGATGAGAATGTGATGATGTTAAAAATTGTCATATTTTATATGGGTGAAATGGACTGGGCTAATAGATGATAGTAATATAATACGTAAGTATTATCTAAGTGTCACGCATTAGCCCAGTGACACCCCTTCATTAGCCCAATGTTACAAAATTATTACAGAAAGGAAATAATATGCCAAGTAAATCAAAATACCTGCCGTCCAATGAAGATGGCAAACTAGTCAATGCTCTTATAAAAATAGAAGGGCGCGAATTGAAATATTCAGAATTATGTACAGCAGTTGATATGCCACTAAGAAACGGTGATAGCCGATCTTCCCAGCTAGACACAATCCGTAACTACTGCCAGCTAGATACCATAGACAATGTTTATCCAACCCGTTATATCGTCCAAGAGGTCTACCCTGAAGCAGATGCCCTTATCAATGAGCTAGATAAAGATTCATACCAAGCCGCATTTGAAGCCGCCCTTTATCAAATTTTTCTAAAGACAAATTGCGCCACCATATATGCGTCAACCAGCAATTTGCTCAAAATGTTTCAAGAGGTCAATGATAATTTCAGTTATACATATAGCCAAGCCGTATCGGATTCAGAGCATTATGGCTATATGAGCTTAGTCAATGGAGTGGTATATAATATTCTTGCTCAATGGACTAGGCGCAAATTGCTAACTATGAAGAACCGTTATGTTATTGACCTAAATAGGGGCTATCGGCTCTACAAGCAGCGGTACAACCCAGAAACAAAAGAAACATGGCTCGAAACATACGATGTGCCAGAAGATACCCCAGATCATCAGACCTGCTTATCTATCTATTCTAAAGCCGTCAATGAGATTATGCCGCCAAATTGGGGCAAGGTTATAGATAATAGGGTCTATAAACCATATGTGTCCACAGAGCAATATAAGGCGTTTGAGGCGCGGCTTGCTCAATTAACTCAAGAAGCATTTGGCGGCGAATATGTTAAAGTCAAAGAGGTCTATATCATCAAGCCAGCCACCAAGGAATGGATAGCTAATCGGCTATTAGATGTCTATGAGCATTATCCTAGTTTTGAGAAAATCAATAAAGAGGCTTGCGCCAAGATTATTCAGACCAGTCAACTTAGTTGTATTACAGGCAAACAGCGGCGCGAATTTGTTGACATCAATATGAGCAATAAGCAGAGCGATAAGCTCAAGGATTTGGTTGCTAGTGAAAAGCAATAAAAAATCTGCCCCAATTTATTCCCTACATATATAGGGTTTTGGGGCAGATTTCATTTTATTCAGTTGTATTACAAGTTGAACCTTCATTGTAAATAAATGGCGGGTCGCCTGTGGTCACACATGTTAATCCATTATACTCGTATTTCTTACCAGTTGGAACTTCGGCGCTGCTCCAATTTGTCACAAATTGTTTATATTTTCTACACATTCAGGCCAATTCAAATTTTCTCTTAGCTGTTTATATTCTGCTTCAGCTCGTTTCACATCTTCACTAAATTTGCAGATACGCCAATTCGAGCATCCATCACATACTGACACTTCATTTGTATTCATTGTAATTTTTATGGCTGTTTCACCACCATCAGTGTTCCACGCAAAAATCCATCATCTCCATATTCATATTTAATATAATCACCCATTGCAAGATGTCTAAATATTTTTTGTTCTACATCTGTTTTAGCTATTGGTTGGCGATTTGTATAATCATATCCCATATATTTGTATTGATTCATGTCAAGCCATTCCTCAATTTTTTCAATAGGCTTTTGTGTCTGAATAATAGTCTGGGTATATTTGGCGCAATCATAACATGGCGCAACATGACCGCCCAATTTTCTAATCAACCAATGCTTGAATTTAGTCCACATTTGCAATCACCTCTGCATCACTACAATAATCTGTCTCTTTCTTTTCTTCCCATTGCAAATCCGGCCCAAGATGATATTTACAACTACCGTACTCAGGTTCAAATGGATATGGATGGAAATAGGCACAATCCTTACAATGGATGATTAAAACAGCATCAATAGTTGGTGCTCGGTCAATCAATCCACACATATCATCTTTACCATAAACCAAGCCGCACGCACCGCAATCACTGGGACATTCTTTGCAATGCAACGCTTTATAAGCATCAGCATCAATCAACCGCATTATTAATCAATCCTTTCAGCAATCAAATTCAAATACGATGCGCACATCATCCTCTGTGCCACCATCTGGAATAAGCCGTCTCAGTCCTTCCATCGTTTCATCATAAAACCAAGACGCACATTCTCTATATGTGATTGGTGCAAAATAGCAAGCTGTATAATATTGCTTCGATTCATCTCTTGGGTATTCATTATTGATTAAATCAACCATTTCTGGCTCGGTCAATTTTACAATATTACATCCTCCTACATTGCCACTATAACAATTTGGTTGCTTTCCTTTCATGATATAATCGCGGTATGTGGCTTCATCAACATAGCCGTATTTTCTATGCAGTTGCTCCCAATCATATTCGTGTAGCTCTCTTAAAGTGAGCCAAGAGCCATAGCTATATTCATCGCCAAATAACACATCATTTTTAGACATATCATCAGGATAACCCTTTAACTCAGCAATCGGCTTGAACCGTTCACCGATTCTACAACCAGCAAATCCTTCACCATTTCTAACTCCTGCAAGAATGGCAAACAAGTTATAATTTCTGTTATCATCAGGTTTGCTCATATATTCTTCCATAGCCCATTTCTCATCTGAAGCCGGGTCATACCATGGATTCTTAAAAACTTTAGCAGTTGATAACTCCCATACACCATTACGCCGCACCTCGGCAATCATGTTAATATCAGTTCCCATTTAATCAATCCTTTCTTCAGCAATTCCATCAGCTGTACTATAGCAAATATGCTTAATTCCCAATTCTTTTATATATTTCATACAAGCAGGACATGGACGCGCCATTGCTTTATTGCCATTTGCATATTCACGATATACATAGAGCGTCGATTTACTAAAATCAATATCCAGATATTTTACTTTACTCAATGCCCTAATTTCAGCATGAAGCGAATTTACCACGCCACTTTGATTGGGGTCAAATTCACGCTCGGCATTGAGCCGCTTCTGCAACGGGCTTGTTTTGGTGCTATTGCACCCAGTAGCAAGCAATACGCCCTTATAGTACAGAGCTGCGCCAAGGTGATATCTAGGAAATTCAGATTCTTTGCTTGCTCTACAAGCTGATTCAATGCCACGCTTAGTTCTCTGGTTCATCTGGTTCTTTATACTTCTCATCAAGCCAATCAATCCAGCATTCCATACATGATTTGAGAATGTCAGGACAATGATGATGAGGACATGGCTTTGACATATTTGTAATAATTTGTTCTTTAGGTTGATTAAGCAACCATTCACGATTAGTCATTCTATCACCTCGCTCATTTCAGCACCACAATACGGACAGTATGGATACTCAACGTATTCTTCAATACTTCTGTGACAATGTGAACATTCTGTCACGCCGCAATCTGGCTTACAAATCCAATGAGCATATATAATTTCTTTTACATTGGCTTTTGGTCTGTTACAGATAAATTCACGCATCACTTCAACTGATACTCGTCTATCCTCAACTAGATTTGAAGCACGTTTATCAAACTGTTCAAGCATATCATCCAAATTTATATATTTAGCCATTCTCAAGCTCCTTAATCAATCTATCAATATACCATCTTGCCTTTTTTACATCCTCAATGCCATTCTTTTCTTCATAACGAAATAGATACTTAATAGCATTTCCTACACAAAACGCTTCAATTCCTACTTTTCCAACTGTTGCAGATTTAATACAATCAATACATTCAATACCGCCCTGAGTATAGTGAGACGGATGATTCACCATATCAGTATCAGGCTTAACATCACGACATTCATTCTCAGCATTTTCACAAGCTGCTGGGTCTAGTTCTTTATACCAGTTATAGATTTTGTCAACCATGTACTCATCCATTTTATCAAACTCGCAACCATAGTCATCCGTGTATTCATCTATGTGGGTATCGTAGAATTTCTTCAATTCACAATTATCACATTTTCCACACGAATTACAATATCTATTAAGAGCATCAACCATCATTTCTCTTGTCATATTCATTCATCCTCCATTATCCAATCTTCATCAAGCTTGGCTTTTACTGGTTCAAATGGGCGATATTCAGTGCCGTCTTTTTCTACATACTGCCAGTCACAATCTCGACAAGCCCATATATCAATAGGTGGCAATGTGCAAATACAAGTATGGTAAATATCGCCACCGCATTTAGGACAAGTATAGATAATCATTTATTCATCTTCCTCATTTTCATCACAATCTTCATCTACAAAATGAACATCTACGTTAAAAATTTCTTTTAGCACATCAATAGCTTCTTTTGGCTCAATGCGAAAAAATTCTCTATCAGGGTTGACCCGCTCTTTGTCAAAATATTTATGGATATTATTTTCTAGCTCAAAGCAATCATCGCTGAATACGAAGCAATGAGCGTGGTACGGTTCTGGCAAGCTACTAGAGCTGAGTTCGCGCACCCTCAACGCAGGATTCAATCTGCGTGTGCAACCTAGCTTCACCAGTCCGGGCAGACTAGGCGAACTAATTACATATAGCCAACCAGCCTTGCTATGAGACTCACGATAAGCAATAGAATCAAGCCGCTTATCAATACTAGCTAATTGAGATTTAATTCTATTACGCTCATCATCTGTCAGTGCTTTATCAAACGCAATATTCATTGCTTTCTTTTCTTCCAGCAACTTAGCACGTTCTCTAGCAATATCAGCAAGTAACTGTTCTTGTTCTCTCAATCTGCGCTTTTCTTCACGGATTCTCGCTTTTTCTTCTTTCTGCTTGACCTTAATAGCCAAGTTGATATCGAGCATATCAAGCCGCGCCTTTACATATTCAGCATTGAGCGCCAATCCGACTTTATTTGCTTTAGACTGATAAGAATTAAATTTATTCTTAATCAATTCTTTGCTTTTAGCAATGTTGCCTGTTGTCACAGATTTTTCTTTGCTGTCAATATATTCTGACATAGCATAGCACAATCCACGCCCATACACATCCTGCATTTCTTTACCACGCCTAGCAGAATCATTGAGTGTATATTCTTGCTCAATGCGATATAGTCCAGTATTCACAGCAGATTCAATTTTATTTTGTAGCTCATAGCGCTTATGCTCAAGTTCATCCAGAGAATCTTGATAATATGGGATATTATAATCCTGCATTTCTTCAATGGCATGAATTTTACTATTTAGAGCATCAAGGACGGATTGAGCCGCTTTTGCAGACCGCATAGTATTTTCGTATTGATGCGCCGCAATTTGCCGATGTTCGTCATAGTTATCAATTTCTGTTTGTATACTAGAAATATCTGTTTTGAGTTTAGCAATCTGCTCCTCAAGTTCTTTCTTCTTCTTGTTCAGCTTGAAAATCTCGAACACGTCTAGCCGCCTCCTTGTCAAAAATTTTGTCTATATGCTTATCAAAATCTAATGGGTTATTGCTCTTTGCTAAAATTTGCTTGGTGCTAGTATTATATAGCTCAAATTGCCCATTGCCGCAATCATTGATTATCCAACCAGTATTGCCATATTGGACTACGGCGTTAATTTTCTTTGTTCTTGGCATTTATCTCACCTCACGCCATGATTATATCACATCAATTTGCACTTGTCAAGCATAATTTTTGGCAAATTGATTTTTCACATCAATTTAACTATTATCTACGAATTTATGAGTAGATAATAGTTAAATTGTAATTATATATTATTATATATATTAGATATTATAGCATATAAATATTACAGTATTATGAACTATATGTTAATAAATTATGAACATATTTATACTTGACAAATACTATAATATATGGTATAATATATTATATAATATATAAGAGATTATATCACATCAATCAATTTTTGTCAAGCATAAATTTTAGTATTGACAAATAATAAATTATATGATATAATAGCATTAAACTCAAGGAGGTGGTAAGAGATTGTGGAGCGAAATGAGCTATAACTGGTATGTGTTGGAAAATACAGAACCAGAAGTATGGGATAATGAATATGAGCCAACTGAGCGTGATTGGGCGCTTTGGATATATGGTAGTTCAGAGAATGAATTAGAGGTGATTTTTTGAGCCTACAGACGCAAATTTATTTGCATTCAGTGGACACGTCATGTTTTTATGATGACAACGAAATGATGTTACATAGGAGGCTCGTTCGGTTATATTCGTTGCGTAAGCGATGGAGGGATGATAGTAAACCAGATTGGCGTATTAAGTCTGTAAATCGTTTGCTCAAAAAAGAAAAGGCACGACTATCTGAATTGCTTGATGACGCTGTAAGTCGAAATGTGACTAGAAAATTGCGTCAGGATGCTGTGACGGATAAGACAGTGGTTAATTTATTTGAATCTGATTTGACGCGTAGCTTGGGGCTTGAGCCATTCAAGTTGACTGACGAACTGTTCATCATTAACGTATTTTTCTTTCAGGTATTTAACAATCTAGTCCATCAAGGATTTATCTACAATGGTGAAAAATATGTGTTCCTTACAGCATCAGCAGGGCAGATAAGAACGAAAAGAGCTGTATTTGTTAAAGAATTGTCGTTTAAGAGCATTGAGCAAAAATTGATGTGCGGCTTGACCATAGACGAAATCAATGAACGGGGAGGCATGAATCAGAATAAATTCCTTGCTTATTTGGCGCTTATGAACTCTGCCACGGATGTTTGGCAAGATTTTGACATTGACAAATCAATCGTGGTTGATGATTGGGAAACGGCTGTTCCGGGATTAGTCGACCATATTGATGGCGTGTCATATGAGATTCGGCGCGAAATGACAGAAACGGCCATTCCGCATATGGATGGATGCGGTATCATGCTTGATGAAACAACAAGAATGGTGCGTATGCCATGGGTAAAGGGATTACTTGTTACATTTCCATTTGATAAGTTTATCAAAGAAAAATGCGGAGGTGAAGCGACTGTAATAGATATTTATGGCAACGAGCATAAAATCATAGAGGAAAATATACGGTATATATTTACAAAGAGCCAATTCAAGCTATGGAAATTTTATGATTCGTGGGATTGTTATAAGGCACGATTCAAAAATTTTGGATGTAATGCTTGCTATTGCAATATAGAAGAACCGTATATTCCAAAGAGCCGCATCAACTATCAGATGCTACAGACGTTGAGTGATATGACAGATAATGAGATTGACCGCATCATCTCTAAGACGGCGCAAGAAATTGATGATGTTGGTAAGGATTATCAAGTTACTATGCGGCTACTTGGCGCAACAGAGAATAACCGGTATAAGTCAGCTATGCAAGAGGCATTACTAATATACCCTGAGCTGTTTAAGGATTCATACAACCGAGAAATCCTGAAGCAGACTAAAAAGAGCCTAGTTAAGCAAGCCAAGGGTGGGCGGCTGAGAGTAAATGGAAAATATCTTTTCTTAGCACCTGACCTATATGCCTTCTGTGAATGGCTGTTCCTAGGCGAACAAAACCCAAAAGGATTGCTTGCAGATGGCGATGTATATACAAACCAATATCGAGATGAAGAAATATTGGCTTGTCTGCGTTCGCCGCATCTATATCGGGAGTGGGCAATCAGGACAAATCGGCGCAGCTTAGAGCTTGATTATTGGTTTGGTGGAACTAAGTGTATATATACTAGCTGTCATGATCTTATTTCACGTTACCTTATGTTCGACGTAGACGGGGATAAGGCTTTGGTAGTAAAAGACAGAACGTTGACAAACTGCGCCAAACGCAATATGCAAGATATAGTCCCTTTAGCATATGATCTCAAAAAGGCCAAGGGCGGCTTATTAAATCCAGACAGTATGTATAATGGAATGGTTAATGCTTATACTAAGGGTAATATCGGGCCGGTTAGCAACAATATTACAAAAATATGGAATAGTGGTGAAATTACACAAGAAGAGCTAGATGTAGTAAAATGGCTTTGTTTCGAGAATAACGCTGTCATAGATTGCGCTAAAACACAATGGCTGCCAGAACGACCGAAACAAATCAATAACACAATCAAGCAATATACAAAAGCTCGTGTTCCAAATTTCTTTCAATATGCAAAAGACAAAGACCCAGATACTCAAGTAGAGCCGCCTAACAATTCCACGATGAATCGTATATCAGCCAAAATTCCTGCTTCCCGAATCCGCTATAATAACAAGATTGGGAAGTTTGACTGGACGATGCTGATAAATAAATCGGTCGATTATACCACTAGAGAAAATTCACCAATCATAGAGCGGTATAATTGGTGGATACGGAATCAGCGCCGATTTGATTATGGCGATGACCCGCATATCAATGAGGACGATTTATATAAATATCGTTGTATTGCACAAGATATAGTGGATTATAGCAACGAGCCGCTAGATGTTGTGGTAAATAGCTTAGTGGCTTATCTATATACGGTCAAAAAATCAAGTAATAAAAAAATGCTGTGGGCTTGTTTTGGTTGGACGATTGTAGAGAACTTGAGAATCAATACGGTGCAACTTAATCCAATCTGTCCAATTTGCGGCAAGCGGTTTAAGCCACGCGATGTATGTCAGCATTATTGTTCTGAGGAATGCTACAAGAAAGCAGATAATCAGCGGCGCATTGAATCGCGTGAAGCCCCACCTGTCCGCACGGGGGATATGTTAAAACAATAGGAAATATATGGATAAAATGAACTCATCACAATATATTGTGGTAGACTAATAGGGAAAGGAACGATATAATTGCATAAAAATAAATATCCTCGGCTTGGCAAAGCCGATATGAGTAAAGAGTTACGACGGCGTACAGGTGTTGATTCTAAAATCATTGAGCTAGTGTTAAGAAATTATCATGACATTATCCGCGAAACACTACAGCATGGCGTTGAATATTCGTTGCCAGATATTGGTGTTATCACATTTCGTGACCATCCACCCAAGCCAGCCGGCGAATATTGGAATGGTTTTCAGAAGCGCCGTATGTACTACCCTGATAGAATGGGGTATTATCGGCTAGAGTTCAAAGCTGAGAAACATATGGCAAGTGCCGTTAAAGGCGGCACATTATATGGCAAAGGACCAACTAAAGAAGAATGGGATGCTTGGGTACTAGAGAATTATCCAAATAATCCTAAATTCGCTAAGGAAGAAGAAGATGGCTGAACATAATAAGCTTAATCAGCAATTTTATGAATATGCGGCTAGTTTACTTGAGTCTAAACCAGAGACAGTAAAAAAGTATTGGCAAGCTTGTGTTGACACCATTGTCCATATGTTGCATTTTGATGGAAGATGCCAAATGCCCGGAGTCGGGACATTTAGATTAAAAAAGTATCCTGAACGTAGAGTAATAGCTAAAAATGAGCAAGGGGAACTTGTTGAGCAAATTAACCCAGCTTGGTTTAACATAATTTATGATGCAAATGATGCATTTATAAACAACGTAAATGGTAAAGGCGTAACTAAATTATATCGTCAAAGGGTTAGAAATCGCAAGTTAACACCTAACGATCTCAAGCTAATTACTCAAGCAGAAGCAGAACGAACGGCAAAGCGTACATTGGAGCAGATGCAAGATGATCGCATTGAGCAAGCAAAGCAACAGAGCTATGATGATTTTATCAATGTAATCAACAAGAAAAAAGAAGATTATGAACGGAAAAAGAAGGAAAAGGAACAGAAATTGAATGAATCTACAGAAGATACGACAAGCGACTGAATGATGATATTAGGCGGGACAGCATCGACGGATGTTGCCGAGCGCCCTTAACACTCGGCTAACCGCTTAAAATAAATAATCTTTAAGGGAGATTGATATTTATGACGTATAATGAATTTATTCAAAACATACTTGAAACTCGTGGTAGATTTAATATACCAGATGATGAGTATCATGAAAGACATCATATTAAGCCAAAATGTCTTGGTGGGGATAATGATGAAGAAAATTTAATAGACTTATATCCAGAAGAACATTACGATGCACATAGGATGCTTGCAGAAGAAAATCCTATGTGCATCGGTTTATTATATGCAAGATTTAGAATGGCTGGTGGTGGAGGTAGAACAAAAATGAGACCAGCTATGAGCCAAGAAGAATACTCTGAGGCTCGTACAAATTATGCAGATTATTTATCAAAAAATTGGACTGGCGAAAATAATCCCAATTATGGAAAGCCGGGAGCTGTTGGTGATTTGAACAGCATGAGAGGTAGAGATAGGAGCGGCGAAAATGGGTATTGGTACGGAAAACATCGTGATAAAAATACCTATGAGAAGTGGTGTAAGAGCGGTAAGCGTCCAGTTCTACAATTTGACAAAGAGTCAAATTTTATAAGAGAATATGATAGCGCAATAGACGCTCATAAAGAAACTGGAATTTGTTATACCTGTATAAAAGATGCCGCAAGAGGAAGAATTAAGAGTGCTGGTGGATTTATATGGAAATACAAAGATTATAAACCTTCTATTGTTCGTATTGTTAATCAGATAGACAATGATATGAACATAGTAGCAAGTTTTTCATCTTATGCTGAAGCTCAAAGAAAGACTGGCATAAATAAGTGTGCTATAAGAAATTGTTGTGTTGGTGCAAAAGGGTTTAAAACCGCAGGTGGATATAAGTGGGAAGTTCAAATAGAACAAAAAGGAAATAGTAAGGATGAAAAGTAAAAAATATTTAGATTTTGTAAAAAAAGTAACCATATTAGCGAGAGATGGAATTATCGACTATACGGAGTGGTCAAATGAGATACTGGGATATGCAAGGTACTCAGAGGAAAATTTAAGACGTTGCTGTCAATTATTGTTGGAAGTGTTTGAGAAAAATGATAAAGAATCTGATGATTGTGAATCAGATGAAAAAGATGCTAATATTCTATCACAACTTAGAGAGGCTAAGCAGGAACTAGAGAAATCACGTCTTAAACTGCGCACAGAAAATCTTGAGTATGCGGCGAATAAGCGCGAGGTGGCGCGACATGATATGCTCAATGAAGAAATCGTCGCAGCTATCAATCGGCTTGAACCAATCAAGTTTAGCCGCAAATTTGAGCCAGACCCAATCAAAGAGCAAGTTGGCGTGTTGTGCATTGGTGATGAGCATTATGGCACAATGATTGATATGGATTCATTGTTTGGTGAAAAGGTCAATGTGTATAATCCAGATGTATTCAAGGCGCGGATGGAAAAGTTGATGAATAGTATTGAAGATGACGCATATTCAGTATCATCGTTTAGCCGCTTGGTTGTGTTTGATATGGGGGATTCCATTCAAGGCGCACTTAGATTGTCTGACCTTATGAAGCTCAAAGCTGGCGTTGTTGATTGTGCTATGCAGTATGCCGAATATATTAGTCAATGGCTTGTTGAGCTAAGTGAGCGACTACAAGTTCCTATTGAATATATTGCAGTTGGTGGAAATCACAGTGAGCTTAGATTGCTCAATGGCAAAAAAGGCGATTTTCCGGAAGATAACATTGCCAAGATTATCACTCAGATTGTTCGGTTACGCCTCAAGGATAATCCAAACATCGAGGTCGCGCCTTATGCTGAATGTGGATTTAAGACAATTCAAGGTGTGAACATCCTAGCTTATCATGGAGACGATACAAAGGATGTAACTAGAGAAATTGCCTTCTTTGAGGACTATCACCAAATTGATATTGACATACTGCTACTTGGGCATTTTCATCATCTTGAGCAACAGTCAGTTGGTATTGGCTTGAATACTGAGAAAGAGGTAATCAAATGCCCATCTATTGTTGGCATTGATGATTATAGCAAGAAATGCCGCAAGTTGTCAAGAGCTGGCGCGTTGCTTATGCTGTTTGAAGATGGGCAAAAGACGTGGACTAAAAAATATATTTTGAATTGATTCATTCTCTGTTAGGTGATAGCTACGGCTGCGTTAATCATGCTTGTGGGGCGATTGACCCACCTAGTAGAGTTGAATATATCTCATGTACCATGCGTACAAGGAGTTTTCAGAGTCGTTAATGGCGGCTCTTGCAAAATCCTATCCTAGACGATAGGCGTATAGCAACAGGTGTGTTATACGAGCGTATGAAGCATATAGCTCGGTTGTCTTTGAGTGATATGTGGACGTTAATCGAAGGTTTGCGGTGTACCATATGACAACAAATGAAAACCGTAAATATCCGAAAGGAGGTCACTGTTTCTTGAATTATCCACTGGTTTATCCGAAGCATAATTAAAGAAAGGAGGTGACAGAGCCAATCGGCTCATATCTACAATAAGCCCAACTCAATGGGAACTGTTGTTTAACTAAATATTGAACTTTGACAAATACGAAGCAGCTAAGAGCAATCTTGGCTGCTTCGTCATATTTATAGGAAAATAAACGGAACGGAAAGGAATGAGAATATGTTTTGCCCATATTGCGGCAAAGAAAAGCAAGATAGCCAATTCTATAAAAGCCCAATCAAGACGGGCGAATATATTAAGCCATGCAAATCATGTGTAATTGAGCTATATAAGCAAGCTCTTGAATATACTAAAGACCAAGGCGCGGCATTATGGTCAACTTGTATGCAGACTGGTATTCCTATGAGACGCGCTGAATACACTGCTTGTCTTGACACACTAGAAAAGGCGGCTAAAGGCAAAAAGCCTAGCCTATTTATGTTGTATCATACATATTTGTCTACATCACCTGATAAATTAACAGGTGTATGGGATAGTGATATGGAGTTGTCTAATTTCAAGGATTTGGGCGATGTGGCTAAGGGCGAAACTGATGAGGTGGCGCTTAAAGCAAGATGGCGCAAACAATGGGGTGGAGACTATGAAGATGAGGACTGTCAATGGCTAGATGATATGTTTGATAACTATACATCTGGTGTATTTGAAATGGACACTGCTATGGAAATGCGCTATCGGGACTTGTGCAAACTAGAGCTTGAGCAGTATAAAAACGGCGTGACTAAAGATACACAGTCGCAGATTAAAACGCTTATGTCACTACTCAAACTTGATGATTTTAAGAGCAACCAAAAATCGGACGCAGAACGAGCATTTGAGAAACGAGTTGCAATTATAGAATCAACTAGACCGGCTGAATGTGAGGAATTAAAAGAATTCCTTGATAAAGTTGGCTACGAAAAAGAAAAGGCTATGATGATGCGTAGCTTACGCAATGCAATTTGCAATACCCGCGAATATCCTGATGTGAGCAAGGAGGAAGCGTGATGGGGCGCTCTCAAATGGGTGGTATTCGTAGGGCGTACATGGCTGACAAGTTGCGCGGAACTGTATCTGGCAATGAGAACATTGACACTAAAATAGAAGAACGAGTAATAGATTGGGATACATTATATCGGTATAATTGGGACATATATACAGAATTTCACCTTGGTATATCATTAAAGCCGTATCAGCGTGATGCGATACACGAGATTGGCGTTAGTGATACTTTCTTTTGGAGAGCTGGGCGTGGCGGTGCTAAAACGTTTGTTACTGCGTGTGCGGCAATGTGTAAGCTCATGCTTTATCCAAACTGTTGGATTGTTGTTACCGCATCTACTGTAGACCAAGCAAATGCCATTGTCGAGGATAAGATTCAACGGGAGTTGATAAACAAACTCTCGCCTTATTTACGATACTGTTACGAAAAACAATGGCTAGTTATTACTAAGCCGGGTGATGGATATAGAATTGAGAATACACTTAACAACTCTGTTCTTCGTGTGTTAGCACCTGTTGAATCTAGCCGCCGTAGTCGTTCTAATTTTACTATTTATGATGAAGCGGCAGTTATGAAAAAATCTGCTATCGACCAGATTTTTGAGGGTATGGCGTTTCCAAGACAACCTCTTTATCTCAATAATCCAAAATACGCAAACAATAAAAGATGGCTTGAAGAACCAAAGAGCATCTATCTCACATCTTCTAAATATAAGTACCAGTGGTGGTATAGAACTTGGAAAGATTGTGTGACTGGATATTATATGGATAAGAAGTCGAGATATAATGTGTTTGCGTCTGACTTTTTTGACAATATTGAGAATGGTTTAAAAACATGGGGTGATTATCGTCAAAAGAAACGTACCATGAATGACCAAGATTTCAGAATGGAAATGCTAAATGAGGCAATAGGCGAGAACGAAGATGCGTTCTTTACAATTAAGCAATTCAAAGAGAGTCAAATTATTGAGCGGTGTTTCCGTCCACCTACTGCATTACAGTTCTTTTCTGGTGAACAACCTGATTTCCCAGAAAAGAAAGAGGATGAAATACGGTTGGTAGTCATGGATATTGCTTTTGCGAACACTACTGGTTGCACAAAGAACGATAATACTATTATCACGCTTATGTCTGCTCATTGGGATAGTAAAAAGAATAGATTTGAGCGTCATGTTGATTATATCGAGGGGCATGACGCATCTGATACAATCGGCGCGTCTGATAGATTTAGATATTTATGGTGGGTCTATAATGCTGACTATGCGGCATTCGACGGTAGAAGTGGTGGTGAAGTCATATTCAACCATTTAACAGAACCATTAACAATGCCAGATTTAGGCTCAAGATGGGATTCTCGTGGATTTGGGCTTGCTGATAAATATCAAGTCGTATCTCAAGCAAAAATAGACGATTATCATAGCAGAACAGTTGATAAGAACGCAGTACCATGTTTAATTCCTGTTATTGCAACACCAGAATTGAACTCGACAGGATGGTTGTCGTTGCGTAAACAGCTTGAAACAAATAATATGAAATTCCTTATCTCTATGCAAGATTATCAGAACGAACTAACAGATAGCGGCGAATATTATCAATACACCGCTGAAGAATTAGTTAGCCAACTTGAACCATATGGACAAACAGATTTGATGATCATAGAGGCGGTTAATCTAAAGACGGTCATTAAGCAAGATAAAATCAAGCTAGAAGAACCGCGCACAGGAACAAAGGATAGAATTGTGACCATCATGTATGGAAATTATATTATTGATTTGATTGAGAACGCATGGCAACAACAGTTACAAGAAGATGAGTTTGATATAGACTCCATCCAATTAGTATATTGATATTTGCCTATGAAGCGGCAGCTATGTTGGTGTGTTGTCGTGGAGGTACTATTAGGGTTGTGTGGTATCCAAGTTCCAATTTAGGCTTAATCAAAAGCTGAAAATAAAAACACTCAAAAATATAAAACAAAGAAAGGAGGGCGAAATTTGGCAGAACCGCTAGTAACATTTGAACAGGCTCAAGCTGTAACGGAGTTTGCACAGGCATTATATGCTTATGACCAGTTTGGCTTTTGGTCACCAATGTTGAGCAATCAACTATTACAGAGTTTAAACAACAATCCAGAAACGCCTAGTTCTGATAAAATCCGCAAGGCGCTTGCTGAATATAAGGAAAATTCAGAACAAATTCAGGGATATATGGAATATATGAAATTCTGGGATATGATATTTGCCAGAACCCTACAAGCATATTGCAATGCTCTATCATTTGATCTACAGCCTGTTTGTATCAATGCTTTTACGCAGAGCGACTATGAATCAAGCGCATATCAAGAGGATAAGCGGCGTGTATATGATTTCTTAAACAAATTTGACTATAAGTCCGAATTTAGTAAAGTTGTGGCGCAAATTGTGACACATGAGACATATTTTACTTGGTTTAGAAAGACAAAGTGGGGCAACAAAGGAATGAAATTCGCCCTACAAATTTTGCCGCAAGATAGATGTTTACTTACTGGATATTGGGAAAAGGGTATGTTGTTTGACTTTGACATGAGCTATTTCCTACAAGCCGGTGTAGACATCAATGGATTTGACCCAGCATTTAAGAAATATTATCAGCGTGTATTTGGTTCTGAGGAAGAAGCGTTCAAAAATTATCGCCCTACAAACCCATTAAATAGACGAAATGGTGCATATGCTATGTGGACGCAAACATCACCTAGCGATGGCGCATGGGCATTTAAGTGGAATCCTAGTACATTTAATAATACGCCCTTCTTAGCGCCATTCCTGAAGAATGCTATTGCTAATGATGACATTGCTCAGTTGCAGTATAACAAGGATATTGCGTCAGCCTATGCTATTTTAGCTGGTGAAATTCGTTTATTTGATTCAGCTAAGTCTGGCACGAAGGCAAATCAGTTCGCCATTGACCCAAAGACGCTAGGTGGATTTATGCAAAAGGCAAAGGCTGGGCTTGGCTCCTTGTCAAAACTTGCCGCAATGCCTCTTGAAAATATTAAGTTCTATCAGTTTGAGGATAAGAATACGGATATGTATTCAACTCAGCTTGCTACATCTGCCGGTGTTGGGTCTGGTGTGAGCCGTGTTATTTATAGCTCTGATAGACAGTCCAATGCTGAGATTGAGGCTGGACTTAATGATATGTACCAGACTATGAAGCCGCTATATCCGCAGTTTAGTAATTTCCTAGAATTTTATGTCAATCAATTAACAAAGAAATACAAGTGGAAATTTATCTTTGACGGGTCTAATTACCCATTTGAGCGAGAGGCTCGATTTGATAAAGTGAAGAAAATGGCTGATTCTGGCATTGTTCTACCTATGCAGACATGGGCATCTGTATCTGGCTATCAACCACAAGTATTTGAAGCAATGATGGCTGAAAGTAAATATACTGGCTGGATTGATAAATATACACAGCTCTTGAAAAATACTAATACAACCAAGGGCGGCTCAGATAATGAAGGTGGTCGCCCCCGGCAGTCAGGAACGTCACTTACTGAAAGCGGAGAAGCAAGCCGAGAAACATTAGAGGAATGATATTATGATGTTATCAGAAAGAACAAGTGAAGCCCTAGATATTCTAGTTGGGCAGTATTTCCAGTTGAACCGCACGTTCGATAGGTGCGTGTCGTGGATGGAAGTAAAATTTGCTATGCCAAATGCTGCAAATATTATCCATCATAAGTTGGCGCATCTTTGGCCGCTTATGGCTGATACTGTAAGCGACTTTAAGCATCAGTGGAATATTACTACATATTATCCTGAGACGCGCGGCGATAAGCGCACATATGACAATCTTGAGCAAATGATGGATACTATGCTTAGAGAAACGCTTGACCTATATCAAGTTATTAAGCAGACGTATTATATTGCTAAAGAAGAAAAAGATTTTAACGCAAATGCTATGTTACAAGAGCTTATGCAGGATATGAATAAAGTTGTATCGCAGATTATTCTATTGGATGATAAAGCTAAACAAATGCCAACAGAATATGATGAATATGACCGTCATATTGACAGTTGGGGAATTGTTGGCTTGGAGGATTATCAATGATTATCCTTGGAGTCCCAAAGAATCCAGAAGATTATTTTATTGCCGATGATGCGCTTGCATGGGAACTTGATAAGGCTGGCTTTTCAGCTAAATACCTAGATGATGATGCGCATTATTATAAGCGCAATGCAAAATTGCTAAAATGGCTTGAAAAGAATGGAATAGAAGGATAATACGCCGAGAAAGGAGGAGTCTATGATTGGAAACAGTCAAGAATATTGCCGCAATTTTAGGAGCAATCCTTTCTTTAGCAGCAGTTATTACCCTATGTTGCAAACCTATTAAACTATATATTGCAAATGCTCTGAAAAAATATCAGAGCGAACAAGATGACAAAGTAAAGCAAAATACCCTCAAAGCGACGCTCAAGAGAATTGAGAGCAAGCTAGATGCAACTGTAGCATATACAACTGAGGCGTGTCGTGGTGAAATCAAAAATATGTTCTATAAATATATAGATACCAAGACACTGCCATATTATGAAAAGATGCACATGTTGCAGATCGAGGATATTTATGTCAATAAGCTGCAAAAGAACCATTATACTAAGGGGCTTATTGAGGAAATGAAAACGTGGTCTGTTGACTATACTGGTGTTGATTCACAAGATGTCAATTAACCATAAATTGGCGGCTTGGGCATAGTGCTCTTTGGGCCACCGTAAATTGGATGAATACCCAATTATATCCTTGAAGAAAGGAGGAAGATGATTGGAAAAAATTGTATCATTGGCTGTTGATGATGTCCAAAAAATTGACTTTGATAGTTATTCTGATGATGAATTTGCCATAGCCAAAATGGGCTTTTTATCAACTAGGCCGAACGCGCACAATTTAATCATTGATGAAGATGTCTTACGCGAATCTGCGCCATCTGCTTTGAATAAATGGGTTGTTGCAGATATGTTTATGGGAGAACCAACCACTCATACAAAGAATGAGCATATAGTTGGTAGAATCCCAAGAAGCCAAAGCGTTGAATTTGTCTATGATAATGATGGATATCTTAGAGCATATGTAGATACTGTTATCTCTAAAATTTACGCCAAGGATTTTTGCAAGGCGTTTGAGCAAGACAAGAATCGCGCTGTTTCTGTAGAAATGAAAATTTTTACAGATGGCGAAGATGATAATATTGTTCAACGTTTTAACATTATGGGCGTAACAGTTTTGGGGAAAAGCATAAAACCGAGTTGTCCTGAATCTGATATAGAGTTTGTCAGATTTTCAGAGGAAGATGCAGATAAGTTCTTTGAAAAGCAGTCCGACTCTTTATCACAACTCAAGAATTTTGTTGAGGAGCGTAAACAATCAATGGCTGAAAAGAAAACATATAAGATTGACAAGTCTAAAGAAGCCATGTCTACGGCTGACTGGGGCGATTACGACAAGGCAGCTATGAGAGATAAAATCATGGAAGCCAAGAATCGTGACACACTTGTTAAATTTGTATATCTACTCGTAGAAGATGGTTGGAAAGATGCACCATCTGAACACCTTAAGTACCCAGTTATGATGTTTGAAGGTGACAAATTCATCTATAACCGAAATGCTCTGAGCGCTGCACTAGCATATGCAAAGCAGAATGATGAGACTGAGGTTGTAAATAAAATTAAGGCTATCTATAAGAAGTTAGACCTTGATGACGATTCTGAAAGAAAGGAGGACAAGAAAATGGCTGAAATTGAATTTAGCGCAGTTAATATTGGCGACATTTGGGGTATGCTTTGGGCTGCTATTGAGGAGCGTCAGAATTGGGAATATGGTGTTCATGGCATATATGAAGAAGATAACCAGAAATTCGCTATTCTTACTAATCGTGCTAAGGAGCTATACCGGCTCGATTTTAGTCTGACTGAGGACGGTCTTACTCTTGCAGATGAGGTTGTTGAGGTCAAGCAGGAATTTACCGAAACCGATAATATCAAGAAATTTGCTGAACCAGAGAATGTTGCTGAATATCGTCTAGCTGATTGCGATGAATGCGACGAGCATGATGATGATGAACATGATGAAGAAATGTCCGCTGATGATATGAAAGCTCGTATTGCACAGCTTGAAAAAGATATTGAAGATAGAGACAATATCATCATGGGCCAAAATTCTGAGCTTGAGACGCTACGTCAGTTTAAGAAAGATGTAGAGGACAAGGAAAAGGCTATTTCTGTTGAGGCTATTATGGCTGAATGCAAGGAATATATGTCTGATGATTGCTATAAGCAGATGCGCGAAGAAGGCATGTCTTGTGAATTCGCAGATGTTGATGCTTGGGCAAATAAGGTTAAGGCATATTGCTTCTCTGCTGTAAAGAAAACCCCAAAGAAAGAAAAAACCGACGTATTTACTTTCGCTGCTCCTGTTGAAAAGAAGGAGCATAAAGGTCTATGGGACTAAAACTAAAATTGATTAAAAGGAGATAATTATATTATGGCTAATACTCACTCTTTTGTTATCCGCACTCTTGACGATTGGCAGAATGATGCTATCAACTGTGCTGGTATTGCTGAAGTTGACCTAGACAATGGTCAGTTTGTTACCCGTGGCGCTCTTGGCCTAAAGACCAACGGCGGCTATGAATTTACTTGCGCTCTACCTGGTGCAAATGCAACTGATCTATGGCTTGTTGAAAAGCCCGCTGTTGGCTCTACTATTGAACAGCAGGAAATGAGTGACCCTCGTTATTTCTATAACCCCAAGGGCAGTGCATTTTCCATCAAGGGTCTAACTGCTGGTCGTACTTTCCTTGAAGTTCCTGCTTCTGCGTTTACTACTGCACCCGCTGATGGCAAGAACACATATGCCTCTGTTGATACCAATGGTAGACTAGTTGCTACTAATACCAAGCCCACTTCTGGTACTTATTTTACCATTGAGGCAACCCATACCGTTGATATCGGTATTGAAGCCGTTCCTACTTGGATTCTCAAGTGCGCAGCTAACTAATTAAATTTAATAAATAAGCAAAGGAGATATATATTATGAATCTAAGCAAAGAAATTGTTGCTTTCTCCAATGGCAACACTAAGTTCTATGAGCAGTTCATGGACTATCATTTCCACAAGTCCGAGGCTGAACAGGGCCGTAAGCTAGGTGCTTATGATGCAACCAAGCCTCTTGCTGAAAAGCATGATGTTGTCAACGCCGCATATTTCGCAGAAGTTGAGCGCCTTTCCAACTGTACTCGTAATGCTGAGAATGCTGATGCGTGGGCAGCTAATCCTATGGTTCGTTGGGCAAATTTCGCTGTCATTAACGCTCTAGTCAATGCAGTTCTTCCTGCATATGTCACCGAGTCTCTTGCTCCATTCGTTGATTTCCGTATGGCTGGCATTGGCGATATTGTTAAGGTCAAGGTTATGCCTCGTACCCTTTACACTGTCTCTGCTGGTGGTACTGGTGAGCGCACTACTTTCCGTCAGAAGAAGTATGCTGGCGATGTTGTCATTTCCATGCAGGAGCGCATTATCACCACTTACGTTGATATGTATCGTGTGATGGCTGGTAAGGAAGATATTGCTGATTTCGTCCGTGCTATCGTTCTTTCCATTGAGATTGATATGCAGAAGATGGCCGTTGCCGCTCTCAATGCTGGTCTAGCTGGAGCTTCCTATCCTTCTCAGTTCCTTGAGAACGCCGCATTTGATGCCAAGAAGCTCATTGCTCTAGCACAGCGTGTTCAGGCTTATAACAATGGTATTAAGCCAATCATTATGGGTACTGCTTCCGCTCTAGCTAACGTTCTACCTGATAGCACCATGGGCTATCGTGGCACTTACGACGCTAATGGTGGCTCTGTCCATGTTCTTCGTGACTTCTATGGCTTTGCTCTCTATGAGCTACCCCAGATGCCTACTGGCTCTAACTATGGTCTAGCTCTTGATGACAACAAGCTATATGTTGTTTCTCCTGTTGGCTCTAAGCTAGTTGTTGGCGCTATGTCCACTACTCTAACCAACAGCAACCAGTTCTACGAGAATGCTGATCTTACACAGAATTTTACAATGCGCAAGAACTACGGATTCGAGTTCGTCGGGGCATCCTTCGCTGGTCTATACACCATCACTGAGTAATAAGTATTTGAGAGGGGTTAATAGCCCCTCTCTATTTATAACGGAAATAAGAAAGGAAAATAAAAGGAATGGCAAATACTACAAATACTAAATCCACTACGACTACCAAGACAACCAAGCAAACTGAAACGTCAGTTGTTGATGCAGAAAAGGAGCAACTAAAGGCGCAGCTTGCAGAACAGCAGAAGCGTATGGAAGAAATGATGGCGCAGATGCAGGTGCTTATGCAAGCACAATCTCAGGTTAAGACGGATGTGACATCTGTTGAGGATAAATCTAAAGCACTTAGAAATATCAAGTTTATCAACATGTGTCCAGGCAATATCAATTTGCGTGGCACTCGTATGCACAGAATTGAAGGACAGTATAAGTACAAGATGATTCCAGAGTCAGAAGCATTTTCTGTCGTAAACAATATGCCCGAAACCGTATCTAGCGGCATGGTATATATTGATGACCCAGAATTTGTTCATAAGTGCGACCTAGATGAAATTTATCGTCATATTCTTAGTGCGACAAAGCTTAAGGAGCTACTTAAGCAGAATGTAGTTGATATTTGTGAAGTATATAAGGGCGCAACTGACCAGCAGAAGCAAATCATTGTAGACACTATTTCTAATATGGTGCTTGACGGTCATCCAGTCGATGCAAATGTGCTTGTTAAGATTGGTGAACTTAGTGGTAAAAATCTAATTGATATTGAACCCCTTGATGACAAGGAGTGATAAATTATGGCAACATCATTTGATGTTATTGGACAAAGAGCATTAAACGTAATTGATGACTATAAACTGCGCAAACTATATGATGCAAACATTGAGATGTTTCACGACAAGATTGATGGATGGATTATTAGCTCAGCCGCAAAGTTTATAGAATGTGAGCAACCCCTAACATACGATTCAGAGCTTAGACAATTTGACGCAGATTTAACAGATTTAGAGATTCAGATTCTTGCCGAATATTGGGTAATTTACTGGTGGCGCGGCGAGACGGACGTAGCAACACAGATTGCGCAAAAACTTAAAGTTCCATCATCTTTCCAGATGGATGGCGTATCCTCGCAGAATTTCAAAGAAAAACAGAACGTCATTGATAAGTTAGAAGAAGATGTAGATAGGCTCATTCACGACAAATACCAGCTCTTATATCTATCCTCCTATAATTATTAAAGAGGGGTGGATATATGAGTAGAACAGACAAGCAAGATAAAATTCATGCTTTATATAAAGTCCTGTTGTTGTTTGAAGATTTAACCAGCCTTGAGCCGACAATTGAAGAAGCCGACTATACAGCATATTGTGAGCGGCTATCTGTTCGATTTAGAGCGGTTGATGGTGAAATCGCTGATACATTAGCAGGATTAAGCAAAATGGGGCTTGAGCTTACCCATTCGATTATTCGTTCATGTGTATTACGCATGACAAATAGAATTGAAAGGATGGGTGATTGATATGGCATATGAGTTGTTTCAATATCAACCAAACCCCAATGATTATTACCGCGATTTGACGCAAGAATATATAGATTCACAATGGGACAATACATCTGCTAAAACGCCTGAGAATGGCGGAGAATTGCTAGAACAAAATGGAATAGGGTCTGATGAATATAATCCAGTAGAAGCATGGGTTGCGCCTACAGTTGCAACTACATCAACTGGACAAAAGGATACGATTGATTTTCTACAGTTAATATTTAGGGACATTGACCATTTTGTTGTGCGCGGCTTATACTATAAGTTCGACGGTAATGTGTGGATTGTCCATGATTCAGGTAAATTTGATGGCTTGCCCCGTGGCGTTGGTGTGCGCCGTTGTAACAATGTTATGCGGATTAAAGATGAGGTCAATGACGTAATCTTTAGCGCTCCATGTGTTGTTGACTATGATATGCAATCACCATCAGCACAGGTTAGTACGCCTATCATTACACCAAACAACCATGCTGTTGTTATGGTTCAGGGCAATGAGGACGTATATAGATTATTCAAGCTGAACACTAGATATATTCTAGGTGGTAGACCATTCAAATTGTTATCTTATCAAAACGCAATAAACGCATATGGTGATAATAAGCCAACGTTGCTTACTCTTGAGCTATATCTTGATGAGGCTCATGCTGGTGACGATATTGCGAATCAGCTTGCGGATAATAGCTCTGTTGATTATCCAATGGACGAAAATGTGCCATTTCCAATGGGCTAAAGGAGGGCGGTTAGATGTATAATTCATTAAGTCGTTTACCGACAATACCATATAATATTATGGTATACCTAGCAAAATCGACCGACCCTGTTGCTGAGGTTTTTTGGAAGATGTTGGCATATAAGGACTATAAGGCATTGAGCCATGAATCACTTACATTTCAACAGAAGATGAAGCTGGTATGGTTATATGGAAAACAGGATACATATAGTGTATTCTTAACCAATCTGATTGAGGACGCTATGGCTGAATCTAAGCAGATTGTTAAGATATATCAATATTATATCCATGCTTCTGAGCTATATACTAGCACAGTAGTCTATGCGTTTGATTGCTTATATGGCGGTCAAATGAGCCTAGTTGAATGCAGTGGTGTCCCTGTAAATCGCGGTGATTTATTTATTCATTGTATACTATATTTGCTTAATGGCGCAGAAGTAGGTGGCGTAGGTAAACTCATTTTCCTAGATGATATGAGCCGATACAGTGCGGCTAAATCAACCATTGGTAATAATAAGACATTTACAGGTGTTCAGCTATATATGGCGGTCAATGTTGGCGACTCTGGTAAGGTGGTAGATTGTGGCGATTGATATTGCCGTCCTTGAAAAAGGATATTTTTATTTCGACAAGCCAGTACCATATAAATTATCAGATACGACCCATGTTGATATAACGCCTATATCAGTATACGACAGCGAGGTCTTTTTGTCAAGCTGCGATATTCTTCAAATAGATAAAAATTCGCTTAATTCTGTTGAGATAATACAGATGAGTTATCTTGATTTTTTACTTAAAGTCATGTTGCCTACAGACCAATCAGGATTATTGTTAGATAAATTTTGTAATATCCTTAAAATGTGTCTTGGTATGCCAGATTGGAAAATCAAGATTAACGAAAAGAAGAAAATCAGTATACTTGCTCCTGATGAATCGTTTGAAATCACAGGTAAGCAATTTGATGATATTAAGCGCATCATATTGTATCAGAATGTGCCGCATTATGACGATACATATATCGACCCAGATTTGAAAAAGATGATGGGTGAGGTAGATAGGTTAAAAAGCCAAGGTATAAGCACACCGAACCTAGAGCGGCGCATGGCTATCATTACGGCTCATTGTGGCATTGATAAACAAACATTGATGCAGTATACAATGCGGTCGTTGCAATTGCTATTTGAAGAATGCGCAGGAGAGGTTGAATTTACAACCTTGCGTCCTATTATGCTATATGCTGGAAAAGCTAAAGAGCTTGAGCATTGGATATACAAGAAAAAGAAGGACAGGCTCGATGGATATGTTACATCTGTTGAGTCTTACAATAAATCTATGGGTGGAGATGGCATAGTTAAACAAGCCAACTCCGATATGATAAAACAAATAAATAATATTGTAAATCAATAAGGAGGAAATCTTATATGAGAAAATTCCTAGCTGGCGTTGGTGATGCTATTCTACTCAAAGGGCAGACTATCATCGGCTTCGCTAAGACTCTAACCGAGTCAACCTTTGGCTTTACTATTTCTTCGGAGGAAATCCGTGGAGGTAAGGGCAATGCACTAATTGGTAAGTATTACCATGACTCTGGTCTAACTGTTCAGATTACTGACTCTTGCTTCAAGCTAGAGTATATTGCCGCTAACCTTGGTGTCGATCTACAGAAGGGCGGTCTTGGTGTTTATCAGAATGAGCTAACTGTTCAGACTGCTGGCAAGGTCACTCTACCACAGACCCCAACTGCCGTTGCTGGTTCACTAATTGGTTGGTATCGTACTCCTAGCGAGAAGGACTATACCGTTGGTACTATCACTGAGGCAGATGGCGTATACACGATGGATATTGCCAATGCTAAGGTTGGTGAGAAGTATTGTGTGATGTATTTCTATCAGAATGCTAATGCTGATAGCATCATTATTCCAGTTGACTATGTGCCAGACGAGCTTCATGTTATCATTCTTAACGACCTGTTCAATGCGGATATTTCCACTACGAACAATGCAACTAAGGTTGGTCGTCTAATCACTGATATTCCTAGACTACAGCTTGACGGTGCACAAGATCTTAACCTTACTGCAACTTCTGCGGCAACCGTTTCTTTGTCTGGCTCTGCTCTAGCAGTTGATAACACTGATTCTTGCGAAGCTGAATCTTACTATGGCACTATGACTGAAGAAATCTTTGGCGCAAAGTGGCAGAACGAAGTTAAGGCTATTGCATTTGAGGATGCTGATATTGCTCTAGCTGCTCAGGGTACTCAGGCTTTAGTTTGCTATGTGCTGTTTGACGGCAATAAGGCTCCTAAGATTGTTGATAATGCCAACTTTACGTTTGCGGTTGAAGATGGTGATACTTATGTAGAAGTCAGCACGGCTGGTGTTGTTACTGCTAAGGCGGCTGGTACGGCTCACATTTCCGCAACTCTAAAGGGTGCTGACCCTGATGTTAACCCTAGTGTTGTTGGCTATGCTGAGGTCACTGTAACTGCTTAATTCGTTTAATTTTAATGGGGAGAGATATTCGTATCTTTCCCCATTTTATTACATTCAAATAAAGTAGGTGAAAAATAATGGATTGTCCATACTGTAATGTAGTAAATTATGACGAAATCCCAACTTGTAACAAGCAAGAGGGGCATCTTGTTTGCCCTCATGTCAGGCGGTGTATCGAGCATCATATCTGGAAGCCCCTAGCATATATGGCTAATTGCCCAATTAAATCTGCGCCAACTGGCAATGTGCAGTTTGAGCGGCATGGCTATCTATATGTCAAAGTAGGCGATGGGGTTATTAAGGTACAAAACCCATACGATTATATCCCAGATAATGTAGAATTAAGGAAGTATAAAGGAAATTATAAGGTAATTGTAAAGGAGAACAAAGAATAATGAAGGAAAATATTATGAGTAAAGAGCCAGTAGAGATTAAAGAATATGGTATTAAGGTCAATCAGTATCTAACATATAGCCAGATTCAGTCTATTGTTGATGGACTAAAGAAGCTAAATTCATGGGCAGAGCGGCAGCAGAGTATTGATATGTGTATCCTTTATTTTGCAACCGACCTCAAGAAAGAAGAAATTGAGGCGCACGATCATGATTATTGGCTCAAGACAGGCATTATTGAAGAAGTATATGATAGAATTGAGAATATCTTCCAGCTATACGATGCTATCAAGTATGAAGAATCTCTACAGAAGTCTATTACGCAGATTGCAAGAGAATTACCTAGATTTAGTAATAAGGTAGATGAGGTGATGAAGAATGCCTCTATTACAAGCAAGAAATGATGTTGAGCTAAGGAGAATTTTACGTCCTGCGATTCAACAAGCTTGCAACTATGTCATACAAAAAGTATGGAATGAAAATAGAGAAATTGTCAGAGTGGTAGTGTATGAATCTGGAATGCCAGAAGAATATAATCGAAGCATGGGATTTTTGAATGCATGGGAATATACGCAGGATACACATAATCCAACTAACAAGGATGGTTATGCAAAATTCTACTACAAGCCTAATAATATGGGGGTAGGTAGCGTAGATTATGGGGCATCTGATTTTGGTCAACATATTGGCGTTGGTGGTGAATACCGAGGTAGGGATGCGCGATATTATCTAGCGGACATCATCTATCAAGAGAATGGATGCAAGGGTGCTGGTGATTTGTTTGGCGATGGATATTGGCGTAAAGCTAGAAACGCATGGCGAGTTCTGAATGACCGCATAGGTAGACGCAAGATGAAACAATGGATGAAAGAGGGGTTGGAGGCGGCTGGGCTTAAAGTGCAGATGCACAATAAAGCCATAGAGGTCACGACAACCAAGGTGGACTAGATATGATTATAGCAGGATTAGATGCTAGTACGTCATCTACTGGATGGTCTATATTTGATAATGGGCGACTCATTGCATATGGCACAATTAAACCAAAGGGCGATGATTGGCATGATAGAGTAATGGGGCTTACTATGGAATTATCAAACATATTTAGACAGTATAAACCAACAATTCTCTATGCTGAGGAAGTGCCACTAAAAAAAGGCGCGTCTACCATAGAGAAATTGGGCGCAGTACAAGGTGTGATATTAGCATTATGTGCTGGCTTCAAGATAAAGCCATGCTTCTTGATGCCAAGTAAATGGCGTGGCGACCTTAATCTCTTTGATGGTACTAGAGCTGGTTTGCAAAGAGATGTTCTGAAGAAAAAAGCCATAGAGATGGCGAATGAAGAATTTAGCCTCGATTTGGCATGGGTTGCCCCAAGTAGCAAAAAGAATGAGGATGATTGTGCAGAAGGAATCCTCATAGCCTACTCACAAATAAAAAAGGGAGTGTGATGAATGGCTGGAAGTAACTCTAACTACTCGATTCTGGTTGATGTTCAACTACAGGAAGAGAGTATAAAGAAACAACTTAAAGAAATACAAAACAATAAAGATACTAAGTTAAAGATTGGTGTTACAGCAGATGGTGCAGAGCGAACTAAAAAAGAGCTAGATGGTGTAACTCAATCTACTAAGAACCTTAATACAGAAACAGAAAATATTGCTGTTACCTATCAGCAGTTTAGACAAGTTCTTGATTTAGCAACAGGTGCTTTAAGTAGTATGTATGAACAAGTCAAGAATCTTGATGATGCCATGACCGACTTCAAGAAGGTCAGCGATTTACAGGGTACAGCACTTGATAAATACGTTGCAAAGCTAAGTCAATCTGGCAGAGAAGTAGCAAGAACCGGTAAACCAAATCGGTCTGAGCCGGTATGTTGCGATGGTAAAGCAGCATAGAGAACAGCCCCTAAACCCTTGAAAGCCTAAAGAGCCTTATCACTACAACATGAGGATGAGATATGCCTGAGTGTGAAAATCATTCATTAATAATGAGCAATTAGTGCGAAAGCAGAAAGACGATAAGGATGATTCCATGGTTGAAAAACCTAAAGAATCAATGATAAATAATGTATCATAAAAGGGCAGATTGGGCGCGAAGTCCTGATGAGGGATGTGTCAATCGAATATACAGGGCGACCCTCCAATTGTATAGGGTGAAGAAATATTCAGGAAGAGATTAAAAACCTCTTGACAAATTATCTAATATGTGCTATGTTATAGATACTTAAAGGAGGTATCTATCATGTTTGCTTTAATGCTTATCATGTTGATTTTCCCGGCTATTGGCATATGGACATTATACTGTGTGATAGTTGGTTTATTTGGAAAACATGATAATCAACAAAATAATCAATCACCTTATCATATTGATAGCCGAGCAAAAGAGGAAGAGCGGCGAATCAATGAATGGGGATTAGATGATGATTGGCGTTGGGGGAAGCTATAATATTAGATAATTTATAACCGTCAGAGATGGTATCGGCGGCATCTATGTTCCGTAAGAGCGGATTCAACGATTCAGATGCTGCCATGCTTGCAAAAGTTGCTGCTTCTTATCAGAACGTAGCTGATACGGCTGTTTCGGCAGAAGATGCCGCTGCATCTATTGTCTCACAGATTCGTGCATTTGGTGAAGACGCTAGTTTTGCCACTCATGTTATCGATGCATACAACGAGGTTTAACTTTATAGACCTCTATAAACAGGGTGAATTGCTGGAAACCTAAACTCATATAGAGCATGGCAATCAGCAGCCAAGACTAAGATGGAATACTTGGTAAGGTTCAACGACTATCGAACGCATTTTGAATAAGGTTGGGGATATACCAACCGAAGCTAGTAGAGTAGACAGAAGTGCTATCTGTCGAAGTACCCTGCCCCTATTTAATAGGGTGATGATATAGTCTATTCCTATTGGAAACAATAGGCGAGGATTCTATAACAAGGATTAAAAGTTATAGAATAACCTCGGCTCGATTTAGCACATCGAGTCAAATACAAAGGCAAACAATTTTAGTGTAGGTACTAATGACCTATCACAAGCAATGGAAATTGCTGCTAGTGGTATGGCTACTTATGGCAATTCATTTGAACAAGTCATCGGTCTCGTAACTAGCGGTACAGAAATCATGCAGGGGCGCAGCAGTCAGGTTGCCCGTGGCTTGTCAACGATTGCGGCTCGTATTGTAAAAAATCAAGATGCTCTTGCAGAATATGGTATTACAGTAGAAAATGTAGATGGTAGCTTAAAGAGCACGTTTAATGTGCTGTCTGAATTGAAGCCCAAATGGGATTCTATGACAGATGCTCAAAGAACGGCTCTTGGCGATACTATTGCAGGACAGAATCAATATAAAGTCCTTGCTAGTGTGATGCAGAACTTTGGTCACGCAACTGATGCAACCAAAGCAGCCTTAGAGTCTGCTGGCTCTGCGGCACAGGAAAATAGTAAATATATGGAGAGCCTAGAAGCAAAGCAACAGGCTCTTAAAGCAGAATTTGAAGATTTTGCAAATCGCGTATTATCAAAAGACTTAGTTGGCGGCTTTATCAATGCTGGTACAGCCATGCTCAATTTTGCCAATAATGATATCGGCGCGGCTATTACTAGAATTGGTGTATTAAGCACTGGTGTTACTGGTCTGGTTGGCATTGTTGGGCAAACTGTAGGCAAGATAGCTGAGGTTGGTTTACAACTTAAAAATCTAGGAGTTGGTGGCGACTCGTTCCTAGGTATGCTTGCAAGTGGCAAAATTGCTCTAATAGTTGGTGGCACAGTTGCGGTCATTACAGCCTTAGTTGAAATTATAAAAGCTGTAAATCAAGCTGCTGAGGATAGAAAATTTGAGAATCTTGTAAGCAACTATGAAGAGCTTAAACAAGAATC
>OJAW01000384.1_pt1 | contig 32646 bp, 29 predicted proteins | sample 1589151 | NCBI WGS metagenome assembly OJAW01 (sample SAMN03283290) | human gut metagenome | biome: human-associated habitat; material: feces | host: Homo sapiens | place: Peru | collected 2012
GCAGGTTTTAATAAAGCATTTAATAAACAAGATTTAAATAAAATGTTTAACTTTGATTATGAGTTAGGATTAATTTTGCCATTTTATGATGATGGAGTAGGTCCTACTATATTAAAAAGTATATATAAAGATAAATATTTAAAAGAGGATATATCAGAAAGAATAAGATTATTTTATGTAGCCCTTACTAGAGCAAAAGAAAAAATGATTATGGTTATACCAAATAATATGGAAGATATCTCTTTTAAAGAGGATTTAAATTCATTTTTAACTTTTATTTCTTTAGTAAAATTTGTTTTAAAGGACAATATAAAATATATTAAAGATGTAGCTTTAACTAAAAATTATAATTATACAAAAGAAAAAGATTTATTTGAAAAAAATAACGATTTATTAAATGTTGAAGAAATAAAAGTAGATTCAAATTTAATTACTCATAGTAATGTTTCTAAAAAAGTATTAAAACTTCTTACTAAAGAGGAAGTAAATGCAATGGAATATGGTACTCATATACACGAAATATTTGAAACCGAGGATTTTAGAAATGCAAATAATAAATATGTTTTAGCATTACTTGAAAAAATAGATAATAACTTTAAAAATGTTTATAAAGAATATGAATTTATTTATAAATACGAAGATAAAGAATATGATGGAATTATAGATTTACTTTTAGAGTATGAAGATAAAATGGTAATAATTGATTATAAACTTTCAAATATTGATGATGAAAATTATGTTAAACAATTAAGCATTTATAAATTATTTATTGAAAATAAAACTAAAAAAGAAACTGAAACTTATCTTTATTCAATCCTTAATGATACCTTAAAAAAAATATAAAATTTTTTTACAATTTTATATTTTTTATTTTACCTCTATAATTAAATCGTTATATGGAACATAATCCTTTAAAAGATTATTATCTATAAGTAAGTTTTCTAAGTTAATAAGTAATTTTTCTTCGATATAAGAACTATCTAAAAATGAATCAGCATCTTTATATCTTTTTATAATAGTACTTAAATCATTTAATGATAAATCGGGAAATTGTTTATATATACTTTTAGCAATTTTCATTTCATCATTATTTTTAACAAATTCTAAACCTTTATCAATGGCTTTTGTAAATGATTTAACTACATCTTTATTATTTTCAATGTAACTTTTTCTAGCATAAAAGGTAGTGTAGGGCATTTCACCAGAAAGAAGTCCAATACTTTGAAGAACATAACCATATCCCTCTTTTTCAAGTTTTAAAGCAGTTGGTTCAAATAAATTTACATAGTCACCAGTATTTCCTATAAAAGCACCAGATAAAGAAGCAAAATCAATATTATAGTTTATTTTAATTTTATTTTTATCAATTTCTTCATTTTTTAAGGCATTTAGAAAGTTTAAAGCGGGCATACCACTGCTTCTTCCGACAAGAATTTCTTTACCATATAGATCTTTAAGTGAAAAATCTTTTTTATCTTTTCTTCCTAATATAAATTGACCATCTCTTTTTGTAAGACCTGAAAATATTTGTAAGTAATCTTTTTCATTTTTTTCATAAACATAAATTGCACTTTCAGCTCCCGCAAAACCAATTTGAACATCACCTGATAGTACGGCAGCACTAACTTTATCGGCACCAGGTGTTAAAATAAGTTTAATATCAATATTTTCTTCATTAAAATAGCCTTCTTCGATTGCAACATAAAGGGGAGCATAAAATACTGAATGAGTGACCTCCGCGATTTTAATACTATTCATATTATCATTTTTTTCTTTTTTAGGTAAAAAGAAAATTAAGCATAAAACTAAAAGTAAAATTACTAAAAATGTATAAAATATTTTTTTCAAAATAACCTCCTTATTATTTCTTTTGTATTATATGAAAATTTTGAATTTTGGTGATTTTTGATTGAAAGAATTTTGATAATCGTCTATAATTATTTTATAGGGTAGGTGCGATAGTGAGAAAAAGTTTTAAATTACTAACATTAGGATTATTTTTATTTAGTAGTGCAGTTAATGCTCAAAGCATTGATGAAGCAAAAAAGGTTAATGAGGAAATTATTAAAAATCATAATTTTGAATATAAATATGTAAATCCAGATAAAATGATTGATAAAAATTATGAATGGTTTCAAAAAAATGATTATGATGGAAGTACTTATTCAAAGGAAAGAATTACACATAATTTTTATGAATATATGTTCCGTGAAGATTTATATAATATAGTTGATTTTGAAAATGTTGCGGGAATTGATACGGCCTGTTATTTTAAAGGCGAAACTCGTTATAATAAGCAAAATAAACTTGAAACTGTTACTAAGGATAGTTGCGAGGCTATGATTTATTATGGGGAACTAGGCAATTTTGAAGATGAACAACAATTTGAAATAGAAGTAAAATTTAATGAAGTGAATGGTGATGAAAAAATTAGTCAAAAAGTGGATAAAATAACTGATGATTTATTTGGAACATTTCATATTGCTGATAAAGATATGATAAATCACTTAGTTAATTATGAAAGTGATACTTCAACATTTTTCTCTAACATAAGAGCTGTTAAAGAGTTTTCTAAATTAAAAAATATTGTTGAGAAAAATCCTGACTTTGATATTACTGTATCTTTTGAAGAGACAAGAAGAGGAATTGCTTATACTGGGATTGCTGATGGATTAACTTATGTTAAAAAAGATGGCGTATATTATGGATTTACTTATAATGGTTTTTTCCAATCAAATATGTATTATGTACCTGTTGGAACTCCTTTAGAAGACTATGGTAAGGTTTTAGAGGATAAGCTTATCAAATATATTAATAATAATGATGTTAAAATTAAAGTTACTTTATCTGATGATATTAATGAATATAATGGTGCTCAAGGTGTTGAAGAAATATTAAATTATACAATGGGTTTAAAAGTAAATGCGTATTATAAACTTGTTAATACAAATTTTGATAAAGAATTTGAAACGTTAAAAAAATATCAACTTTCAAAAAATTACTATGAATATTATACAGAGGATGCTGGTTTAATTACAGGTGTACCTTATAAACTTAGTATCAATGATAAGGATTATTATGTTGCAGTTTTACAAATGCCTGAAAAATATATGGAAAGTGTTGGTATAATTTCAACAGTAGATACAAAGACTGGTATTATTTTAAAAACAAAAGCAAGTAATGTACCTCTTGATGCAAATTTAATTAGTGATAAATATGATTTAACTTCAGAAGAAATAAAACTTCTTGAGAAAAATGGTTATAAGAAAATAGATAGTTATTCATTAAAATTATATTCAAGTATTTTAGATAAAATTATTAGCAATTTTAATGATGTAACAAATGTTTTAATCCCTTATGATGGAGAAACTAAAGATTTAGTAGTTTTATATATTAAAGATGATGGAACTTTTGAAAAATATGATGCTCAAATAGTTACAATAGAGGGAATTAAGTATTTATCATTTAATACAAACCATTTTAGTAATTATATAATTGCAAGTAATAATGTGGTAAATCCAAATACATTAGATAACGTAGGTTTATACTTTGGCATTATGGCATTAAGCTTAGGAGTAATAGTTATTCTTGTTATAAAAAGTAAAAAAATAATTAAAAGGTAGTTTACATATACCTTTTTTTTGTGTTATAATTCATATATAGTAAAGGGTGTGAAGACAATGAGATTAAATTCTGAAATGAGAATGCTTCTTGACAAATTATATAATTTAAGAGGAGAAGATAGCGTAGTACTAGTGTCTATGGACAAAGAAAGAGACCAAGCAATTAAGACTAAGGAAAGGACTAGTAAAAGAACTACTGAACTAACAAGTCAAATTGAAAAACTAGAATCTGAAGGACATATTCTTGCTAAAGAAGGCGAGAGTTTTAAAAGTGCTTTAGAAACTATAAGAAAAGATGATTTTATAAATGTTCTAAAAGAATTAAATATTGCTTTTGACCCGGAAGAAATAAAAAAAGAGTTAGAAGTAAAACTTCCTAAAACTTTAGAGGAATTTTCTATGGAAAAGGAAAAAGCTGAAAAAGAACTTGTTACCGTAGAAGATGAAATGAATAGTGCAACTACTAAAATAGAAGAATTAGGACTTCGTAAGGATGAAGCTCTTGCTAATCAGGAAAGATTAAATAGATATTTTGAATTGGCTCTTGAAGGAAATATAAATATAACAAGAGATGAAATTACATCACTTCTTGAAAAGTTTAATTTTAGTGAAGAAGAACAAAGAGAAGCTGCTAAATTATTGATGTTCCCTGAAGATGGACTTTATGAATATGAGAAAAGTTTAAAAGGAATAAAAAGCAAAAGCATAAGTGATGTTTTTAAAGAGGCAAAAGAAGAAATAAAAACTGAGGAAATTAATAAAGAAACCCCAGTAGTTGAGGCACCACTTCATGAAGAAGAACCTAGTTTTAACTTTGATTTTAATATAAATATTCCTGAAAATAAAGAAGTTAAAGAAGAACAAATTGAAGCAATAGTTGAACCTGTAAAAGAGGAAGATAAAACTGTTTCAAAAGAAGATGTAATTAGTCTTTTAACAAGTTTAGGATTTGATTATTTAGATTTTACAAGTAATGATTTTGAAAAAATAATGAATAATTACGATGAAGAAACAATTAAAGCAAATGCTGAATATATTAAATCATTAAATATTTCACTTGATATTTTTGCAGATAATGTTGAATTAATGTATGATAAACAAATGAAAGAAAAAATAGAAAAATTAACAAGTATTGGTAAAATGCCTCAAGATATATATTTAAATCCAAGCGTTTTAACTAAATATGATTTAAATGGATTAAATAATGCAATTGATGTATTAAAACAAAGCGGATTAGATGCCAAAAATGTTCCATTAATTGCTTATTAGAAAGGAATAAGCTATGTACGATATAGTAAATAAAATTAGTGTTTTAAATTTACCAAAAGAAGTATATCCTAATATACCAAAATTTTATGCTTCATTTTCTGATGATTTAGTTACTTTAGAGGAACTTAAAGAAAAAATGGGTTATTTAACATCTAAAGGAATAGCAATTACTAAGCCATCACAAGTAAAAGTATTTTCATTACCTTTAGACTTTATAAAAAGTCAGGTTGAACAAGCTGAAAAGTTAGGTTTATTAGATATGTTTATTAGTGATCCAACTAGAATTAGTTCAACAGAACTTTTCAAAAGATTAAGTTATGTGATGTCTTTAAATGAAACTTTAAAGGACGAAAAAGGTAAATATAGTAAAATATTATTTAATAAAAAAGAATTTGATAGAAGGTATGGTGTAGAGTATTTAACTAAGGAGAAAGATGACAATGTAAAGGTTGAAACTACTAATAACAATGAAGAAAATGTTGTAAAGGAAGAAACTGTTTCTCAAACAAATACTTCATTAGATGATTTGAGTAGTGAAGTTGAAAAAGCTATGAATACTATAACAGCTGAGCCAATTGTAGAAAATCCTGTTAAAGATGTAGAATCTGTTGAAAATCATGTTGAAGTAGCATCTGAACCTATAAATGAAAGTTCTGTTCAAAAAGTAACTCCAGTAAATACTCCAACTGAAGTTGAGGACGTTAATCCATATGTAATGGCACTTTCTAAAGAACAAACTATTAGACTTGATGATGAAATGCTTGCAAGATTCGAAGATTTAACAGCACATTTAAAAAATGTTTTAATAACACTAGGATATAGTGATGAAATTGATGGAACAAAATCTGATAATTTAATTAAACTTCTTACAAGTGGAGTAACTGAGGAAAGAGAAATATTATATTATACATTAACATATAATAAAAATTTAACAGATGAAGAAAAAGTAAGTATTTATAATGCAATTGATAATGAACTTAAACTTACTAATAATGGAGAATTAAGTCTATGAAATATTTAGAAAAAATAGGTTTTAGTAAAGATGATATAGCATATATGATGGAAAATACTCCAGAAAAGTTTATTGAACTTTTAAAGGAACAAAAAAAATTAGTAACTGAAAATATCTCTTATTTAAAAGATTTAGGAGTTACTAATTATCAAGATATATTCTTAAAATTTTATGAAATGTTCTTAATGGATAACAGTAATTTTATAGCAATATTCTCTAAATATGAAAAAGAAGATTTAATTGAAAAATTAAAGAAAAATATAAACATAGTAGAATTTTTATAACTACTATGTTTTTTTATATTTTCTTTAATCTATACACATTAATCGAAGGTTTATTAAATGTTCTTATATGAGGTGGATTAGTACCAATTCCGAAAGACACATAAAGCCTTGTGTTATTTTCATTATAATAATCATTTGTATATACACTAGCACCACCTTTTTTTAGGGTTGCACCCCAGAAAGGTAATCTTAATTGTCCACCTAAAGAGTGACCTGCGAAAATAACATCTATATCATAATTTTTTAATTTTTCAAATTCATCTGGTTTATGCAAAAGACCTATTGTAAATGATGGTGTAATTTCTTCTTCATTAGTAAGAATACTTTCATCAAAATTATTTAGATCCATTATTTTAATTGGATTAATATCTTTATTAAAAATATAATCATAGTTTTTATCAAGTACAGTAAATCCAATACTTTCAAAATTACTTTTTATATTGTTATTATCTTTATCACCTAAAATAGCATATTTATAATCAGATTTAATGTTTTTTAGTTCATTTATTACATTAGTTATGTTGGTATTATCTAAAACTAAATCACCAGTAAATACTATAATATTAGCATTCTCATTATTAATACTTTTAACTAAATTTTTAATTTCTTTTATATCACTTTTTTCATAATAAAGAATATCTGAAAATTGAACTATTTTAATTCCATCAAAACCATTAGTTAATTTATTACTAGTTATTTCATATTCTTTAACCTCTAAACCTTTTGTATTTATATATTTTCCATATATAAAAAATAGGAAAAAAACAAGAATTATTATACATATTAACCTTTTCATAAGTATTCTCCGATTATAGTTAATATAAGTGATAAGAAGTTATTAAAAAAGTGAAAGAACATCGAAGTAAATATATTATTAGTATCATAAAATACATAACCTAATGCAAATCCAGCTATAGAGTATGAAAGTATAAAAGGAATTTCTATTAAACTTTTTGCAGATATAAGATGCATTGAACCAAATATTAAACCAGTAAAAATACTGAAAATTATTTTATTTTTAAATAAATTTTTAAAATTTAGTCTAAATAGCACTTCTTCATAAAATGGAGCAAATATACAAACTTGTAAAAATGAAAAAAATAAATTATTTTTTATTGAACTTTTATTTAATTCTTCATTCGTAGGCATTTGTCCAATAAATTCCACTAAAATAATATTTAAAATTATCATTGCTAAAATACATATTAAAAAAAATTCAAAATTTTTAGATATATATTTTTTATAGTTTAATCTAAAATCTTTAAAGTAATTTATAATTTCTTTTCTATAGATTATAAATAAATATAATGATATTAATAAATATATTAATGTTTCTATAGCAGGTTCAAATTTAATATTTTTCTTAACAATTGGATAAAATAAATATGTAAGTAATAACATAAGTAAAAATGTTGACATTAATATTACAATGTCCTTTATAACTAATTTAATTTTTTTCATTTAATCACTTTCCTATATTAAAATATTACCATATTTTTTGTTTTCTTACTAGTTTTTATTGAAAAAAAAATTAGATTATGGTACTATTTTAATAGTAGGGATGGTGCTAAGCATTATGAAAAAAGTAAAGAAAATTTTTGTTTTACTAGTTATGTTATTACTGGTAAAAAATGTTCATGCGGAGTGTGGTTATGAAACGCAAGCTAAACTTAATAGTGAGGCTGTCACAATAAAGGCAATTTATGAAGAAGTTCAAAAGGAAATGGACAGAAACTTATATATGTGCGGTGATGGTGTAGATGAGTGTACTGAATATTATTCAGTATTTAAAATTTCTATTTTAAATTTAAGTGAGAATTTTTATGTTAAGGTAACTAGTGATAATAATTTTAATAAAACATTTTATTATAAAGATGCACAAGATGGTATAGTTTCATTTGAATTAAGTGATTTAACAAAAGTTAATACGTTTACTTTTAATGTGTATAATACTGATAAATCTGGTTGTAGCCAAAAACTTAATAGAACATTTTATTTAACAACACCAAGATTAAATGATTATTATAATATTAAATTGTGTGATAAAATACCTGATTATTATATGTGTCAAAAATTTGTGACATTTGAAGATACTGGTTATACTGACTTTTTGAGTTCCGTAAATAAATATTATGAAAAGCAAGAAGAAATAAAAGAAAATACTAATAAATCATTTTTTGAAAAAATTATAAATTTTATTAAAGAGAATAAAACTGTATTTATTATTGCAGGTGGAGTTATTATAGTTGGTGGAGTAACAACTGTAATAATTTTAAAGAAAAGAAGAAAGGATATAATTTAATATGAAAAAGATTTTAAAATTATTATTTATTATATTAATTCAATGCATCCTTATTTTTAATATAAATGCAGTTGATAATGGAAAAGTATATAGTATACAAAAATCAGGTGCAAGTTCTGCATTTGGCTTTGAGAATTATGATAAACATACAGCATCAGATGGTGTTAAAACTGTCAATGCATATTGTATTGATAGAAGTAGATCTGCACCTTCGACTGCCAAAGTAACAAGAGTCCTTGGTACTGACAAAGAAAAAATTAAATATGATAGTGCTATAATTACCATTTTAAAAGAAGGAGAAAATGGCGTTGATTATGAATCAACCTTTCTTGCACTAAGAATATTTGTTAATACAATTGATCTGAGTGGAGATGGAAATGGTGGTGTCGATCCAACATATCAAAAAGAACTTGAGGCTATATTAAACTGTTTTTTAACAGATTCTAGTTTTAAAGAAGTTTATACATCCTATACTGGAAAGAGTCCTAAAGTAAGTGCATGTAAATCGCCAGTTAAAGGTGAAGGTAATAATAAATTAGGAACTGTTAAAGAAGTTCTAAAAAAAGGTTTAGAAGCAGGTGTTAATGGAAACATGGTCGAAGGACAAAACACTGTTGAAAAAGGCCCAACTTCTGATGTTATTAAAGAAAACGGAATGGTTTCCAAAGTTGTTTCTGTAAAAGCTAATTTAGCGGGTATTGCAAAAAATACTGATTTCTTCAAATATATGGGATATGAAGCAGAAAATAGTAATTTACAAATTGAATTATTAGGTTACTCAAAAACTTTTATATCTTCAAAAGAAGGATGGAATAAAATTACTGAAAGTTCAGATGGTTTTGACTTATCTAAAATAGATGGTGAAGAAGCATATAATGGTGATGTATATATAGGTTTTTTAATTCAAATGGAATCTCAAGATGATGGCTCAGGTAACGTTAACGATGAAGATGCTCAGTGTGAAAATGTAAAAATTAATGTTAAATTCAAATATAATGGTAAAGACTTAGCTGCTGTATTATCAAATGGAAGCGGATTGCAGGTTTTTTATGCGTATATACCAGAAACTGGAGATCCAATCGATTTAAATTTTGAATTATATGCAGATTTATGTGATGAAACTAATTGTGATCCTACTTCAACACTTCCAAATATTTGTGAAGATGGTTTAGAACCAGATAAAGAAACTGGAAATGTTGAATATGAATTTAGAGAAGCATATAATGCGGAAAGTGGTAAATATAATATTAAGAAATGTTTACTTTCTAAAAACAGTGAAGATGCTGCTGGTAATAAATATAAATTAATTGATAAAGAATATGCTGATATGGTTTCTGATAATCCATATTGTGAAGTAAAATGTAAGGAAGATTATGTATTTGGTGTTCCTTATAAAAAGAGTACGGAATCTGGAAGATACTTCCAAATTAGTGTTTCATTAAAAGGACAACAAGATTGTTATACAACCAAACTTGATTATAAAAAATATACTGAAGATATAGTTAAAAAACAAGCAGAAATTCTTGATATTTATAATGAATGGCTTGAAAACTATGAAAACTATACATTTAAATTGGTTCAAGGAGATGCTGTTTCATGTAATGCCATTAGTTGTAATCCAGATACAGATACAAATGGCAATAATACTGGTGATTGTACTGCTGAAAGTGATAATGACTATAAGCATAAAAAAATGATAAAGCATAGTAAAGATTTTTATAGTTATGAAATTAAAGAAGATAAAGACAAATGGATTATTACAAATGTTAAAACTGGTGCTGATGCTCCACATGTTGATCCTCAATTCGGTGAGTGGAGTGATGATACTAAATGTGATAAATGTTCTGTAACCGGAACATGTGATTGGAAAGATGGAAAAACTCCTGATGAAGATTATGCAGATAAGAAACAGGGATATAAAGATGCTGCTCAAGGTGCTAAAGTAAAATTAAAAGAAAAATTAAAACAACTTAGAGAGATAATTGATAAATATAATTCTTGTGCTGCAGATCATAACTATCCAAGTTTACAATTAGCTACAGATAGTAATATGGGATTGGACAGAAATCATGAAAATGAAAAAGCATTTTGGGATATGATTTATAGATACAATCCAGATATTCAATATAGTTACGAAGAACCTGAACCAGGTATTTCATCTACTAGATGGATAAGTTCAGTTCAAGGTGAATCTTGTGAACATGGAATGAATTGTGATTATATGTATAGTCCTGATGCTATAATTGAGGCTGAAAAATGTGCTGATACAACAGGTGGTAAAGTAAAATGCTCTAAAAGTACTTCAATTCAAGATATTGATGCTGAAACACATGTATCTACTTGGTATTGCGATGGAGATATTGATATTGAATATGAGCAATGCAAAGGAAATTCAAATCTAGAGTATTCTGATGAATATCATTGGACGGTTCCAGATGAAGATCTTGATACTGGTATTGAGACTAAGATTAGAATTGGTACTAATATGAGTAATTCACAACATAAAATTACAAAAGTTGATTATGTTCATAAGATAGCTTCCTCAAAAGGTACTTATAAAACTGAAAGAGTATACTATAGTGGACATGACGATGGTGATATTAAAATTGAGGGTACGCCTGAACATGAAATTGAAAACTATGATATAGTTGATGGCCTACCAGTGGGAATTAATACTCCTACAGGAACATATTATTATAAATTAACACTTAATAACTTTGGAACTTTCTACTCTAATGTTAATGAAAATGGTAGAATTTATAGTGATTTAGGTAATAGCTTATCAACTGCAGTAAGAGGTAGTGCTACTACGAAAAATGCCGATCAAGTAAATCAAAATGAATATGCATGTACATATGAAGTAAATCAGAATTTTTGTACTGATGCAGCAGGTACTAAACATTATAAAACCGAATGTAATCCTAAAGATGATTGGGATACATGTCAAGCTAAAATTTGCCCTGCAACTCAAGGCGGACCATATTGTGTTGAAAAAGCAGAAAAATATTATAAGTGTAATAATACATATTATGATAGTTCTTGTGAACCGGTTGGTAATGGTACAAGGGAAGAAACGCTTCTTGCAGTAGGATGTCAGCCTGGCGAAGTTTGTGAAAATAATTATAATTGTTGTCCTAATTGTACAGTTACTTGTATTGGAGCATGTACAGTTACACCAAGTGGTGGTAAAAACAATGAAAATAAACCAAACTATGATTTTAGACCTGTAAGTCCAGGAAACTTATTTCCAAATGATCGAGATATAGGTTTTAACTGGGAAAGTGATAATAAATATAATAACTCATTAGTTGCAAGAAAAGCTAAAGATACAATTGATGAAATTACTGCTAGAGCTAAAGATACTACTTCAGAGGATACAACACCTTCTTCTGGAAATCCTAAAGTTGAAGACTATTCATTAAAAGTAGTTATGGATTCAAATATGATTACTAAGATACGTGAATATAACAAAACTCAAGAATCTTATAATAATGATACAATGACTTGTTATGATTATCAAATTGATAGAGGTGAAGAAGGCTGTAAAAACGCTGGCTATACATGGAAAAAAGAAGGAGATTCTGGTAAATGTGTAATGGCTAATATATTCTGTTATTCTTCATTTGTTGATGATTTAGCTGATGGAAAATTTGGTGGAGAGGTAGATATTAAAAATGGTGATGCTCGTACTAGAGATAAAGAAAAATTTAGCCCAGGACGTTATACACCACAACCAGCTATTGAAGGATTTAATAGCGATAACTTAATAGTAACAAATGATTATTGGACTATATATACATTTAGTACATTAGATATAAATGGCGATGGAATTCCAGATGTTGGACCATCATGGAAGTAAGGAGGGAGTAAACAATGAAAGAATCCTATTGGGGATATTGGCTAATGGTATTTGGAGTATTCATTATTGTAGTACTCCTTCTTATCCAAAGCTTTACATCAACTAATACTCAAGATTATTATTTAATAAAAGAAATATCCGAGGCATCAATGGTTGATGCAATAGATTATGGCTATTATCGAACTTATGGAGAACTTAAAATGAACAAAGAAAAGTTCTATGAAGTATTTTTAAGAAGGTTTGCTGAAGAAGCTTCACTTACTACTAATTATACAATAGAATTTGCCGAAATATATGAGGCTCCTCCAAAGATTGGTGTAAAAGTATCAAGTAAATCTGCTACATTCCAAGTAGCGGGTGATACAACCACATTTGATATAGTAAATAAAGTTGATGCAATACTTGAATCTAAAGTAGATCCAGTAAATAATACTTCAGTTGAGGAAGATGGAAATAGATATACTGGAGGAGGAAGCGTTACTCCATCAAATCCAGAAAATCCTAGTAATCCTACAGAAGAAACACCAAATAATGGTGAAAAAACTGATCAAAATGTTGGTTCACCTGTAAATATTCATCAACCAGGTAATACGACATATGTTTCGGTAAAAACTACTTGGGGAGATTATAATGTAAACCTTGCTTGTGCTTGTGGCCCAATAGCAATAACTGAGGCAGCATACATACTGGGTAAAGGACAAGCACTAAAAAACGCTACTGGTGTGTCAGAAGGAGACTATAGTAATGTTGCGGCAGGAACCTATGTTGGAATGTTTAAATCTGGTTTAAATGGTGATCCAACATCAAGCAACACAAATGCTGGTGACTCCGGATTTTGCGGTAGAAAAGCATCATATTATGATACAAATAATACATTCTTTGCTTCAATCGGAATTACCCCAGTTGCAGGTGGAGGCAACTTTGGAAATAAAACAGGTGGTTATGCTGACAAAATTTATGAACAATTAAAATCGGGCCATCCTGTAGTAGCCTCTTTATATCCCGGAGCAAATCCTCCAGGTGATTCAGGACTTCGTAAAACTGGTAGCGGGCATTATTATACGATTTATGGTTATAATGCAGCTGGTAAATGTTATAATGTCTATAATCCTATGGCTGGTAATTCTTGCGTTAGTGAAGAGAATGTTAATAAATATTTTACTGAATATATTGCATTTGCGTAATATAAAATTTTAAAGGAAGCTGTTTGCTTTCTTTTTTTGATTTTTTGTTTTGAAGTTATTGAAAATAAAAATAATTATTGTTATAATTGATATGATAGATGATAGTATCAAAGGAGGATAAAAATGGGAAATATTAGTGCTTTTTTTAAGAAAACAATAGCAAATAAAAATACTGTTACTATTTTACTAGTACTTGCGGGAGTAGTTGTACTTTGGTTTTTTTACAATATGAGAGTTAAAGAAGCTACAACACCGATAAAGGTACCCTATGCAAAAGAGGAGCTTCATGCAACAGATGAAATAACCGAGGATAAAATTGGTATGGTTGAGGTTAATAGCAAATTATTAAAGACTGCTGATATAATTCAAAATCAAGGTTCATTAATTGGTTATTATATTACAACTGGAACATCAATACCTAAAGGAGGATTATTTTATAAGAGTCAAGTAGTTACTAAAGCAGAACTACCAAATTCTGTATTTGATGATATTCCTGATAAACATACAATTTATAGTATGTCAGTAAATAATCATACAACTTTTGGTAATTCAATTTATCCTGGAGATAAAATTGACCTTTATTTAAAGGCTACTGATGATTCTGGAAAAATTATGTTTGGCAAATTTATTGAAAGTATTTCAGTTTTAGGTGTTCGTGATAGTAGTGGTAAAGATGTTTTTGGATCAACTGAAACAAGAACACCAGCAGAGCTATTATTCGCAGTTCCTAATGATATGTACGAACTTTTAATGAAAGCTGGATATGTATCTGGAATTACTTTAGTACCAGTTCCTAGAAATAAACATTATACAGATTTAAATGCTGATACAGTAACAATAGACTATTTAAGGAACTTTATATTAGCTAAAACCGCTACATTACCAACAGAATAAAAAGGAGTGATATTTTGTGAAAGATACAATATTTTCACAGTTAGATTTTGGACCTATTACAGAGTTTTTAAACGATGATAACATTACCGATATTTCGTATTCAAATGGAGGTAATGTTTGGCTAAAAACTCTTGATAAAGGTATTTATATGGTTAATAGGCCAGAAATAAATAATGCATTAATGGAAAAACTTGCTTTCCAATGTTCAAATGTTATGGGAACTACATTTAATATGGCACATCCATTTTTAGATGCAGAAAGTACTGAACTTCGTCTTAACTTTGTTCATGAAAGTATTGCCACAAATGGAATTGCATGTGTTATAAGAAAAACACCTGCAAAAATAAGATTAAATAAAAATAAATTAATAAGTGAAAAGTATGTTACTGAAAATATTCATAATTTTTTGATTTCTTGTGTTAAAGCCCATTGTAATATTTTAATTTCAGGAGAAACTGGTTCAGGTAAAACAGAGCTTGCAAAATATCTTGCCTCAAATACAGAGGAAAATGAGAAAATAATTACAATTGAGGATACACTAGAATTACACTTAGATAGAATATTCCCACATAGGGATATAGTTGCAATGAAAACAAATAATATTGCATCATACTCTGATGTACTTGTTACTTGTATGAGACAGAACCCTAAATGGATATTACTATCCGAGGTTCGTTCAGCAGAGGCTGTTACTGCTGTTCGTAACTCTATTTCATCAGGACATAACATTATATCAACAATTCACTCAGATAGTGCAAGTCATATTCCTATGCGTATGTATTCACTTCTTGAAAGTAATCAAGATATAGAACAATTTCTAAAATCAATTCATAGATATGTTCAAATTGGTATACACGTTAAAGGTTACATGAGTGCGGAACTTCAAAGGTTTCAACGTGAGATAGTTGAGGTTGTTGAGTTTTATGTAGATGAAAATAATGAAGCAAAATCAAACATAATTTTTTCTAAAAGTTTGGATGGAACAATTAATTATAATAAACCTACTAAATACTTAAAAGATTATTTTGGAGCACAAGGAAAAGTTTTGGACGAATCATTATTTAGTGAGGCTAAAAATAGTGTTCCGATAGAGGACAATGTAAATCAAAATGTTGAATTAGATACATTATAGAAAGGAGTTTTATGATAGAATTTATTATATTACTATTTCTAGGAATTTTTATAATTTTATATCGTAAAAATCCTGGTGAGAATGTATATAAATTTTTTATTACTACGGCATCTGAAGCATATGAAAAATATGCCCCTTATTCATTTAAAACGGTTAGAGCAAAAGCAAAAGAGTTAGGACAAGAATTTACCACTAGGCAATATATTTCTCAGATTGTAATTTTTGCTGGTTTTGCAGGAGTCGTAGCATATTTATATTTTTATAATATTTTATTATGTATTTTATATGCAGTTTTAGCTATATCAGTTATTCCATATTTAGCCTATTTGCGATGTCAAAGAATTTATTCAGAATTTATATTTGAACAAATTGAAACATATACAACAAACGTAATAATGGAATTTAATACAACTCAAAGTTTTGTTAAATCTCTAGAAGGTGTTAGAGATTCTGGAATAATTGAAGAACCAGTTCTTGGAGATTTAAGAAAAATGATTGATATGTCATACCAAAATGGTACGATTGATGAATCAATTGATTATTTTAATAAAAAATATCCATATTATATGGTAAAAAATATGCACCAATTATTCTTTCAAATTACAAAAGAGGGTGCTAGAGATGCTGGACAAAGTTTGGAAAATATGGCAATGGATATAGATGCTCTTGTCGAAGGTGTTTACAGAGATCAAATGGATAGAAAACAATTCCATTCTAAATTTATTAAATTTGGTTTAGCTTTATTTTTCTTAATACTTGCTGTTCAGTATATGTATGGTTCTGAAAGATATATTGAGCTTTTAGATTTATGGTATGTGCAAATTATTTTACACGCTATTATAATTGTTAATGCTTTATTCCTTTTAAAGGGAGAGAAGTATTACAATGAAGATGTGGGGGTAGAATAATATGTATTATGAAATAGTTATTTTAGGCGTAATTATATATGGAATAATGTTTGCTACAGGTCAAATTAGTTTTAGCAAACTTGTAAGTGATAACGAAGCAATATTTAGAAAACTAAAGGAAAGTGATTGGGATTTCTATGTTAAAGCGAGGTATGGAAATGCAGTTAATCCAGATATATTATTTAACCAAAGGGTTAGAAATGGTTTAATTACTTTAATACTTGCATTTTTATTATCAATAACTGGTGGCTTTTCCGCTATAAAGATTGTACTTGCTTGTGCTGTAGGATATGGTGTATTCAAATTAACATATATTAATTTACAAAGTTATTATAAAAAACATATTTCTCAAATTGATTCACTTTTACCACATTATTTGAAAAGTATTGAAATATTAATACAACACTATACTGTCCCAGTTGCAATAGGTAAATCAATTAATGATGCACCGGAGATATTTAAACCTGGACTTCAAGATTTAATAAATGCTATTAATTCCGGTGATGATTCAATTCAACCCTATATGGAATTTGCTAAAACATATCCTGTAAGAGATAGTATGAGAATGATGAGACTTTTGTACAGATTAAGTTTAGGAAGACAAGAAAGAAAACAGGAACAATTATTAACGTTTTCAAAGTCAATCTCATCATTACAACAAAAAGCGAGAGAAACTAGATATAAAAATAGACTTGATAAAATGGAAGGTATGACAATGAAAATGCTCATTACTACAGGAATAGGTGTTATGATTGTATTAATACTAGCCGTTCTACAAATGATTAATTTATAATGTAAAGTATATTGATAAAAATAAAAAAAATTGTTATAATAAAAATATAAAATAAAGGAGGAATAAATTATATGAAAGAAGCTACTGGTGAATTAAGTACAACAGTTATTACTGTAGTTGCTATTGCAGCAATATTATCATTGTTTACTGTTTTCTTATATCCATCTTTAAAAAATGCAATTAGAGCGAGAACTTATTGCACTCAAGCAGTTAATTGCACACAGAATGGTAACAAAAGGACTTGCCATTATTATTTAGATGATATGACAGAAAGTCAACAAACAATTGAATGTCCACTACAGGATAATCAAAAAAGAGATGAACATTAAAAAGGAGTAAAATAATATGAAAAGGGCTACTGGAGAGCTATCTAATCTAGTTGTTGTTACAATTTGTGTGGCTATTCTAATAGCCTTTTTTTACTTTACTATTTGGCCAATGATTAAAAATAATTATATTATGACGACAAGTTGTGAAAAGGCTAAATGTTCGCCTGAGCCAGATGACAATGGTATGGTAAAATGCTACTTAGATGGTAAAGAGTTTATGTGTACTTATAAGGGGTAAAAGATGAAGGAAAGTATAGGCGGAATACAATTATTTTTAATTGTTGTTATATTAGTTTTAGTTTTTGCAGGAATTATGTCACTTACAATTAATCAATCTAATGCATTTGCTATAAAAGATCAACTTGTATCTATTTTGGAAAGTGCTGGTGGATTTGATACTAGTGCTGAATGTGTAAGTGGTTCTTGTAACACTAGCTTAAAAGATCAAGAAACTTTACAAAAAATTATTGATTCACTTGATAGTAATTCATATAGACAAACTGGTTCATGTGAGGCAATAGAAGACTCATTAAATGAAAAAGCTGTTGTGGTTGGTTATACTCGTACTGGTGAAAAAACGATTAGTGGTCGAAAAGATTCATTTTGTATAGCCAAAATACCTGCTCAAAAGACTAATAGTGAAGATACTCTAAAAGGTTATTATTATCAAATATATGTTTTTTATCAATTGGATATTCCAATTTTAAATTCATTATTTAATTTTAGAGCAATTGGTGAAACAAAATTATTATATAGATAGGAGAGTATTATGAATGTAATTATTTCAAATAAAAATGAAAGTATTTTAATGAGTTTGGGTATTGATGTAATAAAAACTTTAAATGGAGTATTTACAGTTGATGATTTAGCTGCAACATTTAAAAATTTCTATTATAATAGAATGATTCTTGATATTACTGCTCTTGAGGATTATGAAAACATTAATACTATGCAAAACTTATCTGTGGCATTTGATATGTCAAAAGTAATTATTCTTTTAGATGATTCAAATGTTGTTTCCTCACCAATGTATTTATCAAGTTTAGTGTCTATGGGAATTTATAACTTTACTAAAAATGCTGATGCAATTCCATTTTTAATAGATAATCCAAATACATATAAAGATGTTGCAAATTATCAAGATTTAAATATGCGTATGGAAGAACCTAAACTTAATGATAATGCTAAAACAAATAATGTCGGTTTTATAGGCCAAAGAATTATTGGAATTAAAAATGTTACAGAACATGCTGGAGCAACAACTCTTACATATTTATTAAAAAAACACTTAGAAAAGAATTATAAAGTTAAAGCGTGTGAACTTGATAAAGGTGATTTAATATATTTTAACGATAATAATCTTGATATTAATGTTAATAGTTTTGAATTAAATAAGTATTTAAGTAATTTAAATAATAATGAAACTGAAGTTATATTGATAGATATGAATAATGCTGATGTTGAAAGTTATTTTACTGATGTGCTTTATTTAATAGAACCAGGATTAATTCAATTAAATAAATTAATTAAGTTAGATAGACAAGCATTTAATAAATTAAAAGGTAAAAAGATTATTTTAAATAGAAGTGTACTTTCACAAAGTGATGTTGCTGATTTTGAAAAAGAAAGTGGAAGTAAAGTATTTTATAATATGCCAAATGTTGATGATAAAATCGATGATAATGTGGTAATAAAAAAATTACTTAAGGAGTTAGGGTTTACAAGAATAGACGATCACGAATCAAAAGGATTTAGTTTATTTAGGTAAATTATGTAAAGCGTACACTTAATTATTGACATAATTAGGTAAAAAAGGTAAAATAAAGATATGTAAAGGAGAGTTGTATATGTTCTTATTAGATTTAAATGCTAGCGATATTGGTACTGAAAATGGTTTTTGTCATAATACTGCTGTTGTTTGGCAATTCTTAGGAAGAATAGTTTTAATTTTAAAAATTGTTATTCCTGTTATTTTAATCGTTTTAGGAATTATTGGACTAGGAAAGGCTGTTCTTGCTGACGATGATAAAGAAATTAAAACTCAAGTTAATAAATTAATCACTAAATTTATTGCTGCAGTTGTAATATTCTTTTTACCAAGTATTGTTGGAGCATGCTTTAGATTAGTAAATGGTTTTAGTTCAGTTGAGGCAGATTATATGGTTTGTGTTAATTGTATAACTAATCCACAAAATGAATGTGAAGTTCCTGAGTAACCATTATATATTAAATAATGGTTTTTTATTTGTAATTTTTTCTAATATATGGTATAGTATTGTTACCAAAGGGGTGAAATTATGAATATAGGAACAGAAAATGGATTTTGTGCTAGTACTATAACAATATGGCAAGGGCTTGGTTATGTGCTTTTAATATTTAAAATTGTGTTACCAATTGCATTAATTGTGTTAGGTATAATTACTCTTGGAAAAGCAGTTATATCAGATGATGATAAAGAAGTTAAAAAAGGTATTAGAGGTCTTATTACAAAATTTATAATTGCTGTTGTAATATTTTTCTTGCCAAGTATTATGAATGGTATTTATCCACTTATAACAGGGTTTGATATGGTAGAAAAAGACTATGATGTTTGTATGGAGTGTTTTACTCATCCAAAAGGAAATTATTGCTTAAAAAAAGTTGAAGTTTATAATGAAAATAATAGTAAATAAAACTATTATTTTTTATTTTAAATTTAATCGAACAAGTGTACTTGAAATATACATTTAAATATGTTATATTAATTATGCAAAAAAAACAATTTTTGTGGTAGAATAATAAAAGCAAAGAAGGGATAATATGGATAAAATTATAGTAAAGGGAGCAAGAGAAAATAATTTAAAAAATATAAATATTGAACTTCCTAAAAATAAATTAATTGTAATGACTGGTGTATCAGGTAGTGGTAAAAGTAGTTTAGCCTTTGATACAATTTTTGCTGAGGGACAAAGAAGATATGTTGAAAGCTTATCTGCTTATGCAAGACAGTTTATTGGTGGTACAGAAAAACCAGATGTTGATTCAATCGAAGGATTATCACCATCAATTAGTATTGATCAAAAATCTACGAATAAAAATCCACGTTCAACCGTAGGAACTATTACGGAAATATATGATTATTTAAGACTTTTATTTGCTAGAATCGGTGTGCCTTATTGTCCAACTCATAAAATTCCTATTAAAAGTCAATCTATTGAGGAAATGACTAATAAAATTATGGAATATGATGGTAAAAAAATAAGTATTTTATCACCAATAATTCACGGTGAAAAAGGTATGCACGAGGAAGAAATCGAAGATGCTAAAAAAAGTGGTTATACCAAACTTAGAGTAAATGGTAACTATGTTAATGTTGATGAAGATTTTACTTTAGAAAAAAATAAAAAAGATAATATAGATATAGTAATTGATAAATTAACTGTTGCCAGTGATGAAAGAAGCAGAATTTTCGAAGATATTGAAGCCTCTTGTAAAATGGCTAATGGTAAAGTAGTGTTTTTAATTGATGAAGAAGAAATAGTTATGAGTGAAAAATATGCTTGTAATAAATGTAATTATTCTATTCCTGAACTAGAACCAAGGCTTTTTTCATTTAACTCACCTTATGGAGCTTGTGAGGAATGTAAAGGTATAGGAACTAAACTTAAAATAAGCGAAGATCTTATTATGCCTGATAAAGATAAAACTTTAAATCACGGTGCACTTCTTCCTATAAATAATGATAATAATTTATATTTTAGTGCTTTAAAACAAGTATGTAAAAAATATGACATAGATATGGATACTCCAGTTAAAAATATTTCTCGTGAAAAACTTGATATTATATTTTATGGTACAAAAGAAAAAATGGATTTTAAGTATGAATCAAAAACAGGAAATGTTAGATATGTAACTGATTATTATGAAGGTGTAGTTAATTTACTTCAGCGAAGATATATTGAAACATCTGCGTCTTGGGTAAGAGATTGGCTATCAAATTATATGGTTGAAAGCACTTGTGAAAAATGTAAAGGTACAAGACTAAAGAAAGAAGTCTTAAATGTATTTATAAATAAAAAGAATATTTATGATTTAACAGATATGAACTTAACAAAGTTAAAAAACTTTTTAGAAAGTTTAAATCTTAATGAAGAAGAAAAAAATATAAGTTTACTTGTTTTAAAGGAAATCATTAATAGACTTACATTTTTGGAAAATGTTGGACTTAATTATTTGACTTTAAATCGTAGTGCAGAAACATTATCTGGTGGTGAAGCCCAAAGAATTAGGTTAGCTACTCAAATAGGAAGTAAACTTTCTGGTGTATTATATGTTCTTGATGAACCCTCAATTGGACTTCATCAAAGAGATAACCAAAGACTTATTGATAGTCTTAAAGAAATGCGTGATTTAGGAAATACTTTAATTGTAGTTGAACACGATGAAGATACAATGAGACAATGTGATTTTTTAGTGGACATTGGACCTGGTGCTGGTGAAAACGGCGGTAATGTTGTGGCTTTTGGTACACCCGAAGAAGTTATGAAAAATAAAAATAGTTTAACTGGTAAATATTTAAGTGGAGAACTTAAAATTGAAGTGCCTAAAACTCGTAGAAAAGGTAATGGAAAGTTATTAACCATCAAAGGTGCTAAAGAAAATAATTTAAGAGATATTGACGTAGATTTTCCTTTAGGAAAGTTTGTTTGTGTAACTGGTGTTTCTGGAAGTGGTAAAAGTACTTTAGTAAATGAAATACTTTATAAAACACTTCAAAATTATGTATATAAATCAAAGGTTATTCCTGGTAAATGTGATAAAGTCGAAGGACTTTCAAATATTGATAAGGTTGTAATGATTACACAAGATGCTATTGGTAGAACACCGCGAAGTAATCCTGCAACTTATGTAGGCGTTTTTGATGATATTAGGGATTTATTTACAAATACTAAAGAGGCTAAAATCAAAGGTTATGATAAGGGTAAATTTTCTTTCAATGTAAAAGGTGGAAGATGTGAAGCCTGTCAAGGTGATGGTGTTAAGAAAATAGAAATGCATTTTTTACCTGATGTTTATGTAACTTGTGATGTATGTCACGGTAAAAGATATAATAAAGAGACCTTAAGTGTAACATATAAAGGTAAAAATATTGCTGATGTACTTGATATGCGTGTAAGTGAAGCTTTAGAATTTTTTGAAAATGTGCCTAAAATATATAACAAATTAAAAGTTTTAAATGATGTTGGTCTTTCATATATTAAACTTGGTCAAAGTGCTGTAGAACTTTCTGGAGGAGAGGCTGGCAGAGTTAAACTTTCTAAAGAACTTCAAAAGAAAGCCACTGGTAAAAGTGTGTTTATTTTAGATGAACCAACAACCGGTCTTCATACTGATGATATTAAAAAATTACTTGAAATTTTAAATAGTATTGTTGATAATGGCGATACAGTTATTGTAATTGAACATAATTTAGATGTAATTAAGGTAGCGGATTATATTATTGATTTAGGTCCTGAAGGTGGAGATGGCGGTGGCAAAATCGTTTGTACTGGTACTCCTGAAGAAGTAGTAAAAAATAAAAATTCTTATACAGGTTTATATTTAAAAAAGTATTTAAAATAACAAAATATTAGAACTTATTAATAGGTTTTAATATTTTTTTTAATTAAAATTGCCTTTTTAAGTAATTTATTTTATAATTTAAATGGTGATGAAAAGTGTTAGTATCTAATTGGAAAGATTATAAAATAATAAAAGCAAGTAATGGAGAAAAACTTGAAATATGGAACAACATAAAATTATTAAGGCCTGACCCAATTGTTATGTGGAATACAGGAAAAATTTCTAAAAGTGAATGTGATGCAGTTTATTATCGTTCGAATACAGGTGGTGGATATTGGGAAAATATTAAAAATATACCTGCATTTTGGCAAATTAAATATAATGATTTAACATTTAATATTAAACAAATGGGTTTTAAACATACAGGACTTTTTCCAGAACAAGCTGTTAATTGGGATAGAATGATAAAGAAAATTAAGGAAAGTAATCGTAAGAATATTAAAGTTTTAAATTTGTTTGCTTACACAGGAGGGGCAACTGTAGCTTGTTTATCTGCGGGTGCTAGTGTAGTTCATGTAGATTCTTCGAAGGGAATTAATGATTGGGCTAAAGAAAATGTAAGGTCTTCAGGATTTGAGAATAAACCAGTACGTTTTTTAGTGGATGATGTAAAAAAGTTTGTTCAAAGAGAAATTCGTCGTGGAAATAAATATGATGCAATTATTATGGATCCTCCGAGTTATGGAAGAGGAAGTAATAATGAAGTTTGGTCTATTGAAAAAGATTTAGATGGATTGTTATCTGATTGTAAAAAAATTCTTAATGAAGACTTTTTATTTGTTTGTGTTAATACATATACAGCAAATTTATCATTGTTAACGTTAGAAAATATTTTAAAGGTTCATTTTAATAGCAAAATACAAGTTGATGAAATATCTTTACCTATAGAAAATACTAATTTATATTTACCATGTGGTATAACAGGTTGGATAACAAATGATTAAATTAAATATTTTATATGAGGATAATCATATTATTGTAGTTTTTAAACCAGCAGGAATATTATCTCAAGCTGATAAAACTGGTGACGATGACATGCTTACTTTAATAAAAAAATATATAAAAGAAAAATATAATAAACCAGGTAATGTTTATTTAGGGCTTGTTCATAGACTTGATAGACAAGTGAGCGGAATCATGGTTTTTGCAAAAACTTCAAAAGCTGCATCTAGGTTATCTGAGGAAATTAGGAATAATAAAATGCATAAAAAATATAGAGCAATTATACATGGTTATTTAGATAAAAAAGAAGGCACTTTAATAAATAGAATAGAAAAACTAGATAATAAAAAAGTTTTAATAGATACACCCTCAGGTAAAGAAGCCATTTTAAATTATAAAGTTATTAAAGAAAAGAATAATCTTTCTTTAGTTGATATTGATTTAGTAACAGGAAGATATCATCAAATAAGAATTCAATTTGCTAGCATTAATCATTCTTTGTTAGGCGATTATCTTTATAATAAAATGGATACTAACAATTTGGCTTTAGTTTCATATAGCTTAAGTTTTATTCATCCAACGACTAAAGAAAAAATGAATTTTTGCTTAAAAAATATCGAAAAATACATAAAGTTGTAGACTTATGGTGTATTATTTATGCCATAAGTCTTTTTTAGAGGTATAATAAAGTTGTTATGCAAGATATAGATATTGAAATAGTTGGAAAATTTATTGAAAATTTAAGAAGAGAAAAGGGAATGACTCAACAACAACTAGCTAAAATGCTTTCAGTTACAAATCAATCGGTGTCAAAATGGGAGATGGGAAAAAATTTACCTGATATTGCAACTCAAAGAAACATGTGTAAAATATTTGAAATTACTTTAGAGGAACTTCATGCTGGAGAAAAAGATATTAAAAGTAGAAATATTTCTAAGCAAATGAAACGGGAGAATAAAATTTTTTCAATAATTATTATATGCATGATTCCTGTTATGATTTTCTTTGTGTCATATTTTTTAATTAATTTTAGAGCATTAAAGATTTATTATTCTAATAGTCAAATAACAAATGAAGAAAATAGTGTAAGAGCAAATCTTTTAATATTAAAGTTACCAAGAAAGCTAATAATTTTTATAAATAATATTTATCCATATAATTATGAAGTAAAAGATTCGGACTTAATTGAGTTAAAATTGTATTCAGGTAATAAAGTATTATTAAATTCAAGTATGATTAAAAATGATATTTTTGAAGTAGATACAGTAACATTTGATCCTAATAATGTTAAATTAGTTTTAAAAATTGAAACAGTTAATGCTGAAATAAAAGAATTCCAAAGAAAAGTTAAGCTTGTTAAATACACTAGTAAAGATAGAAATGATGATAAATACAAAAATAAATCATTAAAGTATTTATCAAATGATGAGATAGCTAAAAAATTAGAAAAAGATGGTTATACAAATATAGATAATAAATTTTATGAAAAAGAATTTAACGAAGATAATGTTTTATTAAGAGTAAAATATGATTTGTATCATGAAAAAATTGAAATTACACATATACATAATGATTATACAGAAAAAATTTTAGTTGATTATCAATTAAAAGTATTTAAAGCAGTAGTTTTTAACAATAATGATATTGATAATATATCAGAAAAGTATACTTTTGATTTAAAAACTGAAAAAAATAATTGTGTAATTGGACAGTGTACAACCCTTAAAAATACCCGTAAAATCGTAGAAAAATACCTTTCCCAACTTCAGGTTGAATAAAGTTCAACTTGCTTTATCTTGCCTTTTTCGACACTTTGGAGTTATGATAATCTCGAAAGGAGGTAAGAGTTGAGAATAAGATTTGTAATTGCTGCATTTCTTATAATCACATTTGTTCCATTAACAGTTGTAAAAGCACAAAATATTTCAGAAGATATTAGTACTGGTTATATTACAACACAAAATGGGGTAAGAATTAGTAATGAAGACTATAATAAATTATTATATTTATATAGCGATGCTTATATTCAAACTATGACAAATGAAGGTTATGAGAAATTTAAGGCTAGAAATATTAATATCAATAATCTAGTAAAATCTGAAAAGTATTACAAAACAGTTATTAATCATTTAACAAACGAGGTAACTAATAGTGAAGTAACAGAAAACGAATTTAATAATTATAATCCTGGTGTTGAAGTACAAAGTGTTAGTCATTTTGTAGAAACCCAATATAAAAGACTTTCAATCACATTATCTGATAATTATAATAACTATGGCGAAATATCTGTTGGTTTATTATGGAAAATGATACCAAGTACAAGAGCTTTTGATGTAATTGCTGTAAGATATGTAGGTATGACTGATGTTGATGGTACACAGTCTGGAAGACAAATCTGGGGAACTAACGGAAACTATACATATGTAGATTATGATTGGAACGGAACTAATATTAATAGACAAGACAATGGCTTTGGAATATCTATGAATATAACTAACGATAGAACAATCAATTATCTTGAAAATTATATTGATTCATCTGTTAAGTTTACTGGAAACTTTCAATGGGCTGGTGCAAGTTATCAACATGCAACATCTAACACAACACTTGCACAATCAAAAAGTTATACTTTAGCTGAAAATGGAAAAAATGGTGTAATACTATTTACTGGTAATATTGGTGAAAAATATGATAATATGCCTGGCGTATATGCAGAATTATAGTTAATAGTGACAATAATAGGATAAGTTTTGGTAAAATGTAATCTAACTAAAATTAAAAATAAACTATTTTAATAATTAATCAAAAACTACTTTAAATGATTTTTAGGAAAAAAATATAAAAAGAATAAATCCTTTAACACAAGTCTTTCGAAATGTTCCTAAAAACATTTATGTCAGGATTAGTTTACATAGTAAAAAATTATAATAAATAAATTGAATAAATCCTTAAAACACATTAATAAAACTTTTAGTAAATTAATCCTTATTTAATCTTAATTACAAGTTTAATTGTAAAAAATGTATTTAACTTTCATTAAATTAGTTCATTCTACATATACTTAGAATAAACCCATTCAAATACTTAATAACCAAAAATGTAAAATTTTTATAACGATAATATGCAATTAAATGAGTAATAAAATTGTTGCTTAAAATGCAACAAAAATTTAAAAAGAATATATTGTATTTAATGATAGAAATGTAATTATAATAAGTTTCTCACACAATCATTAAAGCAGTATATTTTTTTGTTTTGAATAGTTTTTTGAATTAAATTTAACAAAAATTAAGGATTTTTTAAAAAATATTTAAAATTTTAATTGACATATTATAAAATATTTACTATAATTGAAAATGTATTGAGAAGCCCAATTAGCTCAGTCGGTAGAGCGCATGGCTGTTAACCATTAGGTCGTAGGTTCGAGTCCTACATTGGGCGCCATTTAAAAAATTAAGTCGCTAATTGTGGCTTTTTTTTATGTTTAATTAATGATATAATTTTTAATGAAGGGTGATAAACTATGAATGAAAAAATTAGTATGCTTGAACGTTATGGTGAAAACCTAACTGCAAAAACATATATAACAGATCCTGCGATTGCAAGAGAAAACGAAATAAAAGAATGTATGCTTATTCTTATGACACCAGAAAAAAGTGCACTTTTAGTGGGTAAAGCTGGTATAGGTAAAACTGCTATAGTCGAAGGTATTGCTTATAGAATCCAAAAAGGAATGGTACCAAATGCTTTATTAGGTTGGACAATTATTAAAATAAATATTACTAGTTTAATTGGTGAAACTCAAAGTGAAGGTCAAACAGAAAATAGAATTGATTTACTTGTTCAAGAACTTGCACGAAGTCCTAAAACAATTCTTTTTATTGATGAAACTCATTTACTTGTAAATAGACAAGGTGGACTAGACTTTGCAAATATGCTTAAATCTGGTCTTGATAGGGGAACAATTAAAATGATTGGTGCAACCACTACTGAAGAATATGAAACATATATTTTAAGAGATAGAGCATTTTTAAGAAGATTCCAAAAAGTTGATGTCCTTGAGGCATCACAAGATGATTGTGTTAAGATATTAATGGGAACATATCCTAAACTTGAGAAACAAATAGGGGTAAAACTAACTTATACTCCATTTATAATTGAAAAAATAATGCGTTTTATTGTAGAAATGACTGATGAATATAAAAGAATTTATGAAATAAGTAATAGATATCCTGATATTTGTTTAACAATAATTGCTAATGCCTTTACTTATGCTCTTTTTGATAATAGTCCAATTGTAACTATTAAACATTTTTATAAAGCAATATGTAATGCAAAAAGTATTTATCCTGATGCACTTGCAAAAGAAAAACAAAGATTTATTACAGTTTTTGCTGATATGATTAGAAATGAAAATGTTGATATAAACGATACAAAGTAGGTATTTATGAATATAGTTGTTAATAATTTTAATATTATAGAAATACTTTTAGTAACGTATTTAATAAGTTTTGTTCTTGTATTTTTAACAAAGAAAATTGCAGTTCATGTTGGAGCTCTTGATATGCCAAATGAAAGAAAAGTTCATAAAAAACCAATGCCAAGACTTGGTGGTCTTGCTATTTATGCATCTTTTCTATTTGGTTATATGGTTTATGGTACAGTAACTACTCAAATGCTTTCAATTCTTATTGGTTCATTTATACTTGTAATGCTTGGAGTATTTGATGATATAAAACCAATTAGAGCAAAAGTAAAACTACTTGTACAAATTATAGTCGCAGGAATTGTAGTATTTTATGGAGGACTTTATTTTAGAGAAATATCATTTTTAGGCTTAAAACTTATATTTCCAACTTGGCTTAATGAATTTATTGCAATATTCTTTATAGTCGGAGCAATAAACGCTATTAATCTTATAGATGGGTTAGATGGTCTATGTGCTGGGATTAGTTCAATTTACTTTTTAACTATTTCAGTAATTGCATTAATTTTAAATAAAATGGGTGGTCTTGATATAATACTATGCATTATTATGCTTGGAGCAACACTAGGATTTTTGACACATAATTTTCCCCCAGCAAAAACTTTTATGGGAGACTGTGGCTCAACATTTTTAGGCTATATGATTGCTGTTATTTCTCTTTTAGGTTTTAAAGGAGCAACATTTACATCACTTGTTATACCAGTTGTTATTTTAGCAGTACCAATATTTGATACATTATTTGCAATACTTCGAAGAATTATTCATCATAGGAGCATTGATGAACCAGATATGAATCATTTACATCATCAACTTTTAAAAATGAAGTTTTCTCCAAAGGTTACAATTTTAATTATTTATGGAATTGATATATTATTTTCAGCAGTATCAGTTTTCTATGTTTTAGGAGATAACCAAGTATCAATGATTGTTTACTTAATTATGATGACATTACTTTTATATATTGTTGTTAACACAGACATTCTATATGATAAGAAAGATAAGACTAAGAAATTAAAAAAATAATTCTTAGTTTTTTTGTTTTTTTAGAACTTTTGTAACATTCCTTTGAAAAAAATGCAAAAAGTGAAAATATTCCTTTGAAAAAAACGCAAAAAAGCAAATTATTCCTTTGAAAAAAACACAAAAGGTATAAAAATACATGATAATTATGGACAAAATTGCATAAAAATGGTAATATATTATCATAAGGAGTTGATAAAAATGCTTAAAAGAAAAATATTAAAGGACTTATTATATTGGAAAAACAATCATAGAAATAATTGCTTAATGGTAATTGGTGCTAGACAGGTAGGTAAAACTTATATAATAAAAAAATTTGCTGAAGAAAACTATGAAAATTTTTACGAGTTAAATTTTTTAGAAAATGAAAGTTTTACAAATATTTTTGATAAAGATTTAAGTTCAAATAATATATTAACACAAATTTCATTGTATTTCTCAAACTTTGCTATTAATCCTGGCAAAACATTAATTTTTTTAGATGAAATTCAAATTTGTCCAAATGCAATAACTGCTCTTAAGTTTTTAGCACAAGATGATCGAATTGATGTTATTGTTTCTGGTTCTACTTTAGGTATGACATATAAAAAAGTTAAATCTTTTCCGGTTGGTTATGTTGACAGAATTTATATGAATTCTTTAGACTTCGAAGAATTTTTATGGGCAAGGGGAATAAATGAAGACCAAATTGAATATATTAAAAGTTTTTATGTTAAAAAGTTATCAGTTCCTGAAGCTGTACATGATAAAATGATGAATTTATTCAAAGAATTTATTATCCTTGGTGGAATGCCAGATGTAATTAACGAATTTCTATTATCAAATAATTTTAATAGTGCTAAAAATGTCCAAAAAAGAATAATTGAGGATTATAAATCTGATATTGTTAAATATGCTACTGACAATGATAAACCTAAAATTAGAGCGTGTTTTGATTCAATACCTGCACAACTTGCTAAGGAAAATAAGAAATTTAAGTATAGTCTTTCAGATAAAAATGCAAATAAAGAAAGATATTTTGGAGCTCTAGAATGGTTAAATGATGCTGGTATAACTAATTTTTGTTATAATTTAAATAATTTAGAATTACCACTTGAGGGTAATAAAGATAGAGATTCATTTAAAGTTTATATGGCCGATACAGGACTTTTAATGGCTATGCTTGAAGATGGAAGTCAAACTGAAATAATGAATGGAAATTTAGGTATTTATAAGGGTGCTATTTATGAAAATATAATTGCGGATATATTTAATAAATCAGGAAAAAAACTTTATTATTTTGAAAAAAATTCTACATTAGAAATAGATTTTATTATTAGATATAATAATGTTATAACCCCAGTAGAGGTAAAATCCGCAGATAATACAAAATCTAAATCACTATATTCACTTATGAATAACTATAATGTTACAAGTGCAATAAAACTATCAAGTAAAAATGTTGGTGTAAGTGATAATGGCATTATTTCTTTACCATTATATATGAGTATGTTTTTATAATTTAAAAATAAGTTTATAAAATAACTTAGTAAATTAATATTTATAGTGTACTAAGATACTATTAAATGAATAGAAGTGGAGTTTTAACTCCTTTTTTCGTGAAAAAGCATTTTGTAAAATGCTGTATATGAATTAATAAATTATAAATAGTTCAAATATAATACAAATTTTTTTAAATACTTCTATATAACAAATATAAAATTATAATTGGAAAATATAGATTTTTACAAATAACTTTGATAAAATTAATTTGGTTATGAAAAAAGATGTTAATGACAAACTTAAATATTTATTAAAATTATTGACTATGATTTTTTTAATTACTAGTCCTATTTTTGATATGACTTTTTTTCATAGTAGAATTACAACTTTAATAAGAATATTTATAATACTTGTTATTTTTATTTCAACAATATTTTTATATAAAGATAGTAGAAAAAATCTTAAGTATCTTATTATTTTTTATTTACTTAGTGCATCTTATTTAATAGTAAGTTATTATCATAATAAAAGCTTTATATCACTATTTCCAAATAATTTTAATTATAGTTTTATAAATGAATTATTTACAATATTAAAATTAATAATGCCTATAACTTTTATATATTCATTATATTATCAAAATTCTTTTTATCATGATTGCCTTGTACTGCATATTTTCCTAAAGTAGCAGTCATTTCATTTAGTAAAATTTTTACTTCTTCTATCTCTTTACTAGTAATAGAGTAGTGTCTATCAACTAAATCACCAGTAAAAATTATAATATCAGGATTTAAATAAACAGTCGGATATATAGCATACGAAGTATAAGCAAAAGGCCCATAAGAAGCTATACCATCTGGAAGAGCAACCCAAAGATCATACGAATTATCAGAATAAGGGGTCAACAACCATACCCCATTTGATTTGAATCGATTATATAACCAATTGTTATTTTTACATAGTCCATTTGAATAGTTATATGAACCATTTGGATAGGTTACTCCTGCTCTTAAGTCTTTTCGACGTTCTTCATTGGTTGAAGCAAATCCATAGTCGCTGGCATAGATTAAACCAACTTTACCAGTCCATGTTGTTGCTAGACTATTTTTATAAGTTGTATTTCCTCTTTCGGCATTGTACTGTGTTAGTAAAGGAATACCATATGGTGGAGTATTATGATTACTGTATCCATTAGCACCAATATTCCATACTGAATTATTTATCATATCTTGGTATTTTTGCTTAATAACTTTAGTATAATCAAATACCCCAGTTTGACGAAATATTGGTTTATTAGCACTTGTTGAATCCCAATCCCAGTATGAATTATACCAATTTATCTTGTTTGCTGTTAGGCCCGTATTTAAATAATCACCATTTAATTCATTTTTTAAGTCTGCTTCTGTCCAATCATTTATTCCATAATTATCATTTCCTGTTGCATCCCATGAATATGATCCTAATGATTCGTCTCTTACTAATTTTAATTTTTTACTTGTTACTCCAGTAGAATCTTTTACATTGAA
>OJAW01000387.1_pt1 | contig 32527 bp, 24 predicted proteins | sample 1589151 | NCBI WGS metagenome assembly OJAW01 (sample SAMN03283290) | human gut metagenome | biome: human-associated habitat; material: feces | host: Homo sapiens | place: Peru | collected 2012
TAACAAAACATAACGTGTCTTTAAGGCGTGGTTCAGGTGCTTTATCGACAGTCTGCAGCCCGCAGTGCAAACTGCGGGCTTTTATTTTACGTCTTTCGGCTTGATAATAAATTACAGGAGGAAAGCCGGTTTATCTGAGCGTTCCCGTTACGACTGCCGTTGTGATTCCGGGGGTCGACGTTACTGCGCCTGTTGCCGGGTTCTGAGTAAACGCCGCGGCGGGAACCGTGAGCGCGTATGCGGACGATGCCGCGGGGAGGGTCAGAAGTCCCGACGCGTACGTATAATCCGACGCGGGAACTGCCGTTCCGTTGACCGTGACCGAATTTATTGTCGGCGCGGGGTTGAACGTATCGGAGAGAACGACGTTTGTCGCCTCCGTATTTCCGTAGTTATAAAGCGTGAACGTGTAGGTAATCGTTCCGCCGTCTGTGAGCGTTTCGGGAGTTATAGTCTTGAACATGGTAACTCTCGCGAAGTCGTCGGCGGTGACGGTCGCGCTCGCACTTGCGCTCTGTCCGAGTCCCGCAGCCGTCGCTGTCGCAGTGTTCGTAATGGTCGAACCCGCCGCGCCCGAAGCGTACGAATTGGGAACCGCATTGTAAACTATGAGAGCGTTCGCGCCGGAGGCGAGCGACGGAATCGTAAACGTTACGCTGTCCGCCGCCGTTGCCGGGGTGATGTCCGAGGAATATACGCCGTTTATATAAAGTCTTGCGGGACCGACATAGGTAAGCGGAGTAGCTGTCGCGCCCGTAAGAGCGTATGTTCCGAGGTTATCCGTGACGGTTACGTTGTTGAGCGTGACGGAGCCGTTGTTTACGAGACTTATTGTATACGCAATGTTCGTCCCGGGCGTATAGTCCGAGCCGACAGCGGATTTTGTAAGAGCCAGTGTGTCCTCAATTACAGCCGTTGCTACGTTCGACAGAGCGGATCCGTTCTGTGAACCGTAGGCGTACGTAAGAGAAGCCTGGTTTGTTATGGTAGAAGCCATATATCAACCTCTCGTTTCTTTAATTATTCGAGGGAATACCCCTCGGTACATAATATGAGAAACGTCGGGGAATGTGTACAGCAAAAGATAGTCGAACCGCAAAGGAATATATTCATCCTCTTTCCGCTTCGACTGCGCTAAAGAAACCTGAAAGCCTTTACTGTTGTTATTTTTCGAGTTCTTCAAATTTGGCTTTCATCGTCGGGTTGCCCCTTGTCAGCTTCTTTACGCTTAAATCCTGCGCCTTGTCGTTTGCAAGACGGAGCTGCCGCTCGGAGCCGAGCAGACTCTCTTTAACTTTATTGAGATGGTCGATCGTTTTGTCTATCTCGTCGATAGCGTTCGAGAATTTTTCGCTTGCGATTCTGTAATTGTTTCCGAATTTCGTCTGAAAATCAATCAGGCTGTTTTCAAAATTCGTAACGTCTATATTCTGATTTTTAATGACGGCAAGCTCCTGTCTGTATTTGAGCGAATTTAATGCGGCGTTTCGCAGAATCGTTATTATCGGGATGAAAAACTGCGGTCTGACGACGTACATTTTTTCGTATCTGTACGACACGTCGACGATTCCCGTGTTGTAAAGCTCGCTGTCGGGTTCGAGCATGGTCACGAGGACGGCATACTCGCAGTTTTTCTCGCGCCTGTCCTTGTCAAGCTCCTTGAAGAAGTCCTCGTTTTTATGCTTGGTCGAGGTCGTGTCGCTCTCGTTTTTCATTTCGAACATTATCGAAATAAATTCCGTTCCGTCAGCTGACGATTCTCTGAAAATAAAGTCGCCCTTGCTTCCGGTTCTCGCGTCGTTGTCCTTTTCGAAATACGCGTTCTGAAATCCCGCGGCGCGCATTTTGTTAAATTCCGTTTCGCAGTGGCGTTCGAGCGATTCGCCGACCATTTTCGTCGACTGACGGGCTTTGAAATCCTTGTAATACTCGATCTCCTCGTCCTTGCGTTTTAATTCGTCCGAATGGTTCTTAATTTCGCTCTGCAATTTTAATTCGAACTCGGTTTTGTTCTTTTCTATCTCGTTTTGAAGCTTGAGAATCTCCGAATCCTTATCGAAAACAGCGTTCTTTACGGCGGATTCTGCTTTCTCCTTTTCGAGCTTAAGCTCGCCTTTTAAGCGTTCTATTTCCGACTCTTTATTTGCAATTTCGATTTCCTTTCTGGAAACCTGTTCGTTGATTTTTGCGTTCTGCGTCTGCTTTGCCGTATTGATTTCATTTTCAAGCTCGGATATGCGTTTCGCGCTTGACTCGTTTGCCTTCATAACGGCAAGCTCTACGGCGGAATCCGTTTCTTTTTTTAATTCGTTTTCACGGCGTTTTATCTCCGCGTCGAATTCGCTGTCGTGAACCTGCTTTACTATCGCGGCGTAGCCCGCGCCGTCTATCTGAAAAACCTCTCCGCATTTAGGACATTTAATTTCGTTCATAATGATATCTCCCGTTTTTTTATTCGGTACTGCTTTGCTGTAAATATTGTACAACATAAAAAACGGTAAATCAATAGACGTATTGAGACGTACAAAAGGGGTAAAAACACGTCTTGAACCCTTGAAAAATAAGGCTTTGCGGTTTTTTATGTACAGTTTGTTAAAACAAAAAAATGCCGGTTATCTCACCGACATTTTTATTATTTCGAATTAAATTCAAATGCTTTTCAGTTTTGCAACAGCTTCTTTTCTGTCGCTTGAAGAAAAAATATAGCTTCCCGCGACGAGAACGTCCGCGCCCGCATTGACGGCTCGGGGGGCGGTTTTGTCGCTGATTCCGCCGTCTACCTCGATTCTCATGTCGAGGTTTCGTCTTACGCACTCGTCTCTTACGGCTTTAACCTTGCTCATCATGTCGGGCATGAAGCTCTGACCGCCGAATCCCGGCTCGACCGTCATTATGAGAACCATATAGAGCCTGTCGAGGTATTCGAATACATCTTCGGCTTTCGTGCCGGGTTTTAATGCTATCGCGGGCTTTTTGCCGAGCGAAATTATTTTGTCAATCGTCGCCCCGACGTCGGACGAAGCCTCTATGTGAAAACAGATTATGTCCGCGCCCGCCTTTGCGAAGTCCTCAATATATCGTATCGGCTCGTTTATCATTAAATGAACGTCGAAAATCTTATCCGAGCATTTTCTGACAGCTTTTACAATCGGTGCGCCGAGAGTGATATTCGGCACGAACATGCCGTCCATTGCGTCAATATGTATCATGTCCGCACCCGCGTTTGAGATATCGGTTATCTCCTCGCCCAGGCGCGAAAAATCTGCGGAAAGTATCGACGGTGAAATATAATTCATAATATTAATCTCCTTAATCCTTAAACATATCGCCTATCGCGGCGGCAATGAGGTCGGCGGCGGTGTCTGCGCCTATTTCACTGTTTATGCACAAATCGTAGTTTTTCATGTCGCCCCACTTATTAAAAGTGAAATGATTGTAGTAATCCGCCCTTTGCTTGTCCTTTTTTTTCAGAATTCCCGGCGTATTCGCGCTTTTCTCTTTTAATTCGGCGGCGAGACGTTCGTTTCTCTTTTCAAACGGTGCGTGGATGAACACCTTTATAACGTCGTTCCTGCCCGAGAGTATGTAATCGCAGCACGAGCCGATGATAACGCACGGCGATTTTTCGTCGGCAAGCTCCTTTATAATATCGGCTTTTGCGATAAAAACCTCGTCGTTGAGCGGACGTGTCTGCGAGGCGGAGAATACGGAGTAGAGAAAACTCGACGTTCTCTTTTCGTTAAGCTCCTCCGCCGCCTGCGGGGAAATGCCCTTTCTCATTGTCAGAAGAGCGAGAATCTCCTTGTCGTAATAGCCTATGCCGAGCTTTTCGGCAAGCTTTTTGCCTATGAGTCTGCCCGAAGAGCCGTACTCGTGAATCAGAGCCACAACGTATTTTTTCATTTTTAACGCCCCTTATCCGTGTTTTTTCTCTTTTAATATTTCTTCGAATCCGTCCTCGTAGACCTCTCTGAATGCAAAAAGTCCGTCAGTGACGTGAGTCCTCGAATTATTTTCCTTAAACATAAATCTTATTAAATCCGCGTCCGAAATTTTGCCCGGCTTGAATACGTCCTCGCTTATTGTCGAGAATTTAATACCGTCGTAGGTCTCCGCCGTAGACTCGATTTCGAAGCATTTTCCGCACAGCGCACGCTTTTTCCTGTCTAAACATTCGAACGGCGAAACGCCCCTGACTTTTCTGTTGAATTTATTAATGAATTTATAGAATTCCGCACTTGACTTCGCCTTTTCTCCCGTGAAGAATTCGACGGCGGTTCTCTCGTGCTTTTTTAAATTTCCTCCCTCGCCCGATGGGAGAATAACGCCCTTTCTTAAAATCAGCACGCCCTTTTTCGCAAGCGACAGGACGGTGTAAATGAACAAGTCCGCTTCGCTGTAAATGTCGGTCGTGACGGTTTTGAGCATTTCGGCGGGAGTCAGCGACTGCATAACGGATTCTATTGCGGAGTCGCTCGGCTCAACGTACGAATTCTTACGGCACGAACGGACGAACAGCTTAATCATTATGTGTTTTGAGAATATTAAACAGAGTATCACTGTAAGAGCGAGGACGCACGCGATAATCAACAGCGTTATTCTGCCCGCGGTCCAGCCCTCGGGAGCGGTTGTGTACGTCGGCAGGGAATTAAATTTATCCGACGGAATCGAAATTCCGATATACGCTCCGCCGGAGGTCTTACCGCCGGTGAACGTCACGCTGTTTTTGTCCCTTGTGCATTTGTAGTTGTTCGATGTCAGAAGCCCTGCGTCCTTACCCGTGCAGTCCGATGGAAGCTTTACGGTTATCGTAACGTTTTCGCACTTGGGCGAGAGTGATTCGGGGATATAATTGCAGTAAAATGCGTTCTGCGAATCTATATTTTTAATTACGGACGAGAGCGTGTAGGAGAGTCTGAACACGTGCGTTTCGCCGAAGCATTTTAAATTCCATTTAACCTTTATCGCGGAATCCGATTCGCTTAACGTGTACGTATAGTCCGCGAATCCGCCGTCTATGTCGGTCGAAGCCTCTTCGCTCAGCGACGCGCTCGCAGAGTCTATATCCGCCGATATATTTACGACGGACGCGAATTTATACTCGGGGCTTGACGGAATCGGAATCTCGCACTCGAATCCGTCGCTTCGCCCGGCGCCGAATTCGACAGTCCATTCGCTCATTACGGAGGCGTCGCCGTTTATCTGCGGTTCGGCGGTTATATTAACGTTTTTTATCGTGTATGACGAGTCGGCGTTCGCGGTAAAAAGAGATATGACGGCAAGCGAAACGACGGCGAAAATATATATAACAAATTTCTTCATAAAAACCTTATTCTCCTTGTCTGAATTAATAATAGCACATTTAAAGTTAAAAAACAATGAAAATCGTGTCAACGTTCACAAAATTTGACTCTGACAAAGTAAAAAAATTTACGTTGTATTACGTGTACGGGCGTGATATAATAATTAATATATGATTTTGTAAGAAAATACGGAAAAGGTGATATATCATGAAACAACTGATGTCCGGCAACGAAGCGACGGCTCTCGGTCTGTGGGAAGCGGGAGTCAAGGTCGGCTCCGCGTACCCCGGAACACCCAGCACGGAGATTTTTGAAAATCTCCCGAAATATAAGGACGTTTACTGCGAGTGGGCTCCGAACGAGAAGGTAGCGGCGGAGGTTGCGTACGGCGCGTCGATAGGCGGAGTTCGTTCCGTCTGCGCGATGAAGCACGTCGGAATGAATGTAGCCGCCGACCCGATATTCACGGCGACGTACAACGGTATCGGCAGAGGATTCGTAATTATAAGCGCGGATGACCCGTCCATGCATTCCTCGCAGAACGAGCAGGACAACCGCTACTATGCAAAGAGCGCGAAGATGGCTATGATAGAGCCGTCGGATTCGCAGGAGTGCAAGGATTTTATAAAAGAAGCGTACGAGATAAGCGAGAAGTTCGACATCCCCGTACTTTTCAGAGTCACTACGAGAATATGTCATTCTAAGAGTCTCACAGAGCCGGGCGAGAGATACGATTTTAAATATGAGGGATATAAAAAGGATCCGACGAAGTTTGTTTCCACCCCTGCGAACGCAATGGCTCACCACCCGATACTTGAGAAGAAGCTAAAGGATATGGCGGAGTTTGCGTGTACCTCGAAGCTTAACAGGGTCGAAATGAACGGCTCGGAGGTCGGCGTTATCACGGCAGGCGTCGCGTATCAGTACGCAAAGGAGGTATTTCCCGAGGACACGTCGTTCCTTAAATTAGGATTTACATACCCCCTGCCCATGAAGCTTATTAAGGATTTTGCTTCAAAGGTAAAGAAGCTCTACGTTATCGAGGAGCTCGAGCCGTTCATGGAGGAGCAGATTAAAGCCGCCGGTATCGACTGTATCGGCAAGGACGTTGTTCCGAATATGTACGAGCTTAACCCGCAGATATTAAACGAGTGCATTTTCGGCAAAAAAGCCGAGTATACCGAGCTTGACGTAAAGGCGGTCGGCAGACCTCCCGTACTCTGCCCCGGATGTCCGCACAGAGGATTCTTCTACACCCTCGGCAAGGGCAGAAACTACGTTATCTCGGGCGATATCGGATGCTACACCCTCGGCAGCGCGAAGCCCCTCAGCGCTACGGACACGTGCGTATGCATGGGCGGCGGTTTAAGCGTCGGCATGGGTATTTCAAAGGCGTTCGAGGTCATGGGCGAGAACGATAAAAAAGTATTCGGAATAGTCGGCGACTCGACGTTCTTCCATTCGGGAATGACGGGTGCGGCGGAGATTATTTATAATAAGGGACGAATCATCCCCTGTATTCTCGACAACTCGATTACCGGTATGACGGGTCAGCAGGACAACCCCGGCAGCGGTGAAACGCTCATGGGCGAGCCGGCTCCCGCAATCAGACCCGAAAAGCTTCTCGAAGCTATGGGTTATCAGAACGTTATAATCGTTGACCCGCAGGATCTTACCGCTATGGAAAAGGCCGTAAACGACGCGCTTAACAGCGAGGTTCCCGCGGCGATCATCACGCGCAGACCGTGCCTTCTCCTTAAAAAGGTCAAACACGACATAGGTATGTGCCATGTCAATACGGATAAATGCAGAAGCTGTAAAAAGTGCCTGAAGGTCGGCTGTCCCGCCATTTCAATGAAGGACGGCAAGGCCGATATTGACTCGACGCTCTGCGTAGGCTGTACGGTATGCAATCAGGTATGCCCGTTCGGCGCGATTGAAAAGGAGGAGAAATAAGATGCCGGTAAGAAGCTTACTTATAGTAGGAGTCGGAGGACAGGGAGCTATCCTCGTCAGCAAGATACTTACCCGCGGACTTATCAAGGCGGGTTACGACGTTAAAATGAGCGAGGTTCACGGTATGAGCCAGCGCGGAGGAAGCGTTTCAACTCAGATTCGCTACGGCGATAAGGTTTACTCGCCGATTATCGGCGAGGGACAGGCGGATATGCTTATCTCATTTGAAAAAATGGAAGCCGTCAGATACGCGCATTTTCTAAAAAAGGACGGCACGGCGGTTATCAATGATTACGAAATAGTACCCATGAGCGTAGCTTCGGGTGCGTGCGAATACCCCGAGGGAACGGTCGAAGCTATGCAGAAGAATTTTAAGACCGTCGTTCTCGACGCGGGTCATATCGCGGTTGAATTGGGCAACGCGAGATGCATGAATATCGTTCTGCTCGGCGCGATGATAAAGGCTACGGGCATGACCGATATAGACTGGGAGGAAGTTTTAAAAGAGGTTCTTCCCGAGAAGATTCTCGACATAAATCTCAAGGCGTTCAGAGCGGGCTTTGAGCATCAGGGTGAGTAAAATGATAAACGAAAAATATTATTTTTACGGCAGTAACCGTTCGACGATAAGAGATCTGTTCGAGTACGGAAGTCAGCGCAAAGCCGTTGTCGGAGCGGAGAATGTGTATGATTACTCTCTCGGCAATCCGAGCGTTCCCGCACCCGAAGAAGTCAAGACGGCGATTATCGATATATTAAACGAGCGCGACCCGATAGACGTTCACGGCTACACGAGCGCCGTAGGCGATTCCGGCGCGAGAAAAGCTGTTGCGGACGATCTTAATTCGCGTTTCGGCACTTCGTACGAAGCGGGCGAATTGTACCTTACGTGCGGTGCGGCGGCTTCGCTTATCTCTGTATTCAGAGCATTATGTGCGAATGAAAAAAGCGAGCTTATCGCAGTTGCTCCGTATTTCCCCGAGTATAAATGCTTTGCAGAGTCAAACGGTCTTACTTTCAAATGCGTAAGCGCGGACAGGGAGCATTTTCAGATAAACTTTGACGAACTCGAAAATATGATAACCGAAAATACGCAGGCGGTTATTATAAATTCGCCGAACAACCCGTCGGGTACGGTTTATTCGGAGGATACAGTGAAGAAGCTCGGCGCTCTTCTTGAAAAGAAGTCGGCGGAGTTCTCTCACCCCGTTTATCTTATATCCGACGAGCCTTACAGAGAGCTTAATTTTACGTCGGTTCCGACTCCGTTCACCGCGAAGTTCTATAAAAACACAATCGTGTGCTATTCGTACAGTAAGTCGCTTTCGCTCCCCGGCGAGCGTATAGGCTATGTCCTCGTCCCGAAAGAAGCCGACGATTCAGCGCGTCTGTACGCGGCTGTTGCGGGCGCGGCAAGGTGCAGCGGTTTCGTGTGCGCTCCGTCGCTCTTCCAGCGCGTTATCGAGAAGTGTGCGTCCGTCCGTCCCGACATCGAGGCGTACAGAAAGAACAGGGATTATCTCTATAAATCGCTTACGGATATCGGTTATAAATGCGCGAGTCCCGACGGCGCGTTCTATATGTTTATAGAAGCTCCCGACGGCGACGACAACGCGTTCAGCGAGATATGCAAAAAGTATGATCTTCTCCTCGTCCCCGCCGATTCGTTCGGCTGTCCGGGATATGTCAGAGCCTCATACTGCGTATCGTACGATATGATAGTCCGCTCGATTCCCGCGTTTAAAAAGGCGTATGACGACGCCGTAAAAGCAAAATAAGAAAATACCGTTAAAAATATTGGGCAGTATGTTGAAAAAAACTTCGGCATACTGCCCTATTTTTATGTGAAATATGCAATTTAAAATCCGTTTCTATGGATATTTTAACGAAAATAATTACAAAAAATGAAACAATTATTTACATTTTTATTTATTTATCGTATAATAAAATTACAAAAAACGGAGGACAAAGCAATGTTTTGTAAACATTCTAAAAAATCAAAGATCTGTATTTAGAAAAATTAGTCTGGGGTAGTTATATTACTTGGGAGGTTAAATTAATGAAACAGTTGTCTTTTAGAGTAATTAACATAATAATATCCGTTTTGTTTGTATTTTCTTGTTTTCCTATTGTTGCATACGCAGAAAATTCAGAGAATGAGACTGTATCAGAACAAGAAAGCTTATCCTTTCCGTATGCAATGGGAGGATTACCTATCGATGAAGCTGAAATTGAGAAACATTTAAACAATCCGACAGGTGAGAAAAGTTCATTACCTTCGTCAATAGACTTATCATACCGTTTTCCTGTTCCGGGAAATCAAGGAAGTCAAAATAGTTGCTCCGGCTGGGCTGTCGCCTACGCATGTATGTCAGGAGCTGAAACAAAAAAAAGGAATTGGACTCCTAATTCAACGTCTCATGCTTTTAGTCCGTCATATATATATAATCAAATTAACGGCGGTGCTAATGTTGCCACGAATCTTGAAGATGCGTTGAATTTGTTAAAATCGGAAGGTGTATGCACATTAACTTATTGGCTTTATTCTGAGTCTGGTTTTGCAGCTCAGCCGAATTCAATACAATCAGCCAATGCAAGCTTGTATAGAATTAAAAGGTATTACTCCGTGTCGGGAAGAACAAACATTAAAAGAGAAATATATAAAGGTAATGGAGTTATAATTTGGATAAATGTTTATCCGGAACTTCGTGAATTGAATTCAGCTGATTCGATGTATGATGATTTTAGCGGGAATTCGTTAGGCGGACATTATATATGCCTTATTGGGTACAACGACAGCAAAAAGGCATTTAAATTTATCAATTCGTGGGGAACTAATTGGGGCGAAAATGGATACGGTTGGATTGAATACAGTTCATTAGATAAATACAAGGTTACAGGTTTTATCGGCGCTCCTAAGGGATATTGTATTGAATCTCAAACGGAGGATCACTATGTACTTGGTGATGTTGTGGGCAGTGAAAAAAAAGTGACGGCTGATGATGCAAGACAAATATTGCGCTTTGCTTCCAGACTTGACGCAATGACGCCGGACGATTTTGTTATTTCGGATGTAGACGGAAATGGAAGTGTAACAGCGGAGGATGCTCAATATGTTTTAAAATATGCGTCAAAGCAAATTGCCAAATTGCCGCTCTATAATTAGTTAGTGTGGTGATAAAAGGGTGAACAGTATGAAAATTTTATTGAGAACGTCAATTTTAACAATTGTTTTTATTTTTGCACTGTTAATTTTTAATTCATTTGTAAATAAAGATGAATTGACATCTTATGAATATGCAATGGGCGGTTTAAAACCCGATTGGGGAGCTATCATTACGCATTATAAAGACGGGGAAGATACAAAATTTCTGCTTCGTCCCGGGGACTGCGACTGCGACGGTGAGGTTACGGAAGCCGACGCGCGGAAATGTTTAAGAAGAGTCGCGAGACTTGACGACGATTTCAGTTATGATCCATATCAATATTTTTCATCTTTTGATTATAATTCCGACGGAGTTCTTACCGCTGTTGACGCAAGACAAATATTAAGAGTTGCTTCAAAAATGGATCCTGCTGAAGATATGATTATAACGGGAGAAACAAATGTCAAATATTATATGACCGGAATACGTGTAAACCCCGGTGAAGACAGAGAATGGACTGCGGTAAGTAATAAAAAGAGTGTTTCTATTACTGTGTACCCATATTATCCGGATGAAAATTCTATCAACAAACAGACAGGTTTTGAGATAGAATTTTCTACAAAAAAACTAGGTAAATACAAAGTAAAATATGAGTGCAGGAATAAAAAGACGGGTGAGGTTGTTGACAGTTTTTGTGTGATATACAACATTAACAGTACGTATGATGAGTTTTAATATGATTCGTCAAGCGACGCGCAGTTTGTTCTTAGATATGCTTCGAATTTGGAGACGGTATTCCCGTACTTTAGATAATGTAAGGAGATGTTCTTTATGAAACGTATTTCAGCAATAATTTTAGCCGTGTTAATGGTTGTCGGTTTGGTTTTATCTGTGAACGCAGTTTCGGCTTTATCTAAGGAAAAGGAAAAAAACAATAGTATTGATGTTTCTTTTTTTCCCGGATATGTACACATAGATAAGAATTCGGGTTCTTCAAGAACAAAATGCAATACCGCAGCGGCAAGAGATATATTGAGATATTCTGCGGGACTTGAGGAGCTTAAAGACTATCAAATAACAGCGGCGGATGTAAATTTTGACGGTGAAGTAACGGCAGCGGACGCGAGAATTTTGCTTCGTTACTGCGCAAGGCTCGGCGGTTTCCCTGTAACGCTCCGCGTAGGACAGGAATTAAAATTCGGTCCGTTCAATGGATGGTGGAAGCTTGTTTCCCTGACGGAGAGTTCTGATAAATTAAGGATAGAACGTGAGATAATCCCGATAGAAATAAGTACGAGAGACGGCGATTCGGCTAAACATATTCTTCATGTAACGCCGTCCGAGCCGGGAACTTATACGTTTGAGGCTGTATATATAGGTTATACGGACGAAGTGGAGAAATCCGCGCTGTTCGAAATAACCTGTATTGAGTAAAAAATAAGGAACGAAACAGAGTTTTGCGGTAAAAGGAGCGATTCTTTATGAAACGTATTATTACAATTACATTGTCTGTATTAATGATTATCGGTTTTATTCTGCCGACTGGAGCGGTTTCGGTTACCGACCAAACGGAAGAAAAAACCGACGGTGTCGAATTAGATTTTTTTCCGGGATATGTACACTATGAAGATCGTTCTTATGAATGCAATCCTGCCGCAGCGAGAGATATATTAAGATATGCCGCAAGACTTGAAGAGTTTGACGACCATCAGAAAAAAACTGCGGATGTAAACTTTGACGGTAAAATAACGGCGGCGGACGCGAGAATACTTCTTAGATATTGTGCAAAACTCGGCGGTTTCCCTGTAACGCTCCGCGTAGGACAGGAATTAAAATTCGGGCCGTTTAACACCTTGTGGAAACTGGTTTGTTTGACGGAGAGTTCTGACGAATTAAAGATAGAACGTGAGATAATACCTCATAAAAAACCATCAAATCCCGGCGATTCCGATAGACACATTCTTCATGTAACGCCTACTCAACCGGGAACTTATACGTTTGAGGTTGAGCAGATCGGCTATACCGATGAGGTAGAGAGATACGCGCTGTTTGAAATAAAGTGTATTGAGTAAAAGACTTAGGCAATGTGCCGATTGATTCGGTTCATTGCCTTGTTTTGTGTAAATTATGCAATTATATATTCGTCCGTATGTTTATTTAAACGAAAATTATTACAGCTGTATTACAATTGTATACTTTTAACTTTATTTATATTAAAATGGAATCGGGACAAAACGGAGGAGCTGCTTATGAAAAAAGACTTCGGCAATTTATTCCTTATTATTCTTGTTCTGATTATGGTCTTATCTCTTAATTCGTTCGCGGTAACCGAACAGACCTCGGAGAGCCGGAGCTATGCAACGGGCGCGCTCAAACAAAGTGTTTGGGATATTATTTTCCCGAAGTACATTCCGAGACATGAATTTTTTTCCCGTCCGGGAGACTTCGATACAGACGGCTTCATAACCGCAATGGACGCTGAAAAGTGTCATAATTTAATCGAGCGATTCACACGGAGCGGTGAGGATGTTCCGGTATCCGTAAACGGTGACTGCAATTCGGACGGCAGGGTTGACGCGGACGACGTGAGCGAAATACTTAGGACGGCATGCCGAATACTCGAGCCGAGAAAAATTAAATTCCGCGGACGTAAGGGCGATACTTTTTATACGGGCGCGCTGACTTCAAAGGTCGGAAGCGGGTGTACTTGGACGGCTTCGTGCGAGAATGACTCGGCGGAAATTACGGTCGAATCAAAGGGTGTACCCGAAAATAACCCGTATTCGTACGAAAGATTTTTAATAAAATTCGTACCGAAAAAACGCGGTAAGTACACGGTTACGTACGAGTGTAAAAATAAAGACACGGGGTATGTTGCTCAAGCTTTTACGGTTGTGTATAAAATAAGATAACGATAATTCGACGGGCGAATTATCGATAAAAAAACTTTTTAATTAAAGAAACATAATATAATTATCTTTTCGCGTGGTTCAGGTACTTTATCGACAGTCTAAAAGGACGAAGCAGATGCTTCGTCCTTTTTGTTCGAGGGGATAGCAAAAAGCCAACCGCTTATATTTGCAATTGATTTTTGCGGTGCGGGCGTTTTTAACATCCACGCTTATATGTCTTCCGCGATTTCTCGCGCTACATATACTCCGCTTGCCGACGCGTGCGAGAGCGAGTGCGTGATTCCGCTGCCGTCGCCGATTATGTAAAGACCCTTGCACTTGCTTTCGAGTCTTTCGTCAACGTCGGCCTCCATATTATAAAACTTAACCTCGACGCCGTACAGGAGCGTGTCGTCGTTCGCCGTTCCGGGGGCAATACGGTCGAGCGCGTAAATCATTTCGATAATTCCGTCGAGTATACGCTTGGGGAGAACGAGACTTAAATCGCCCGGAGTCGCCGCGAGCGTAGGCGTTACCGAGCACTCCTCGATTCTTGAAACGTTGCTTCTTCTGCCCCTTACGAGGTCGCCGAAGCGCTGAACGATAACTCCGCCGCCGAGCATGTTTGAAAGTCTCGCAATGCTCTCGCCGTAGCCGTTCGAATCCTTGAAAGGCTCGGAGAAATGCTTGGAAACGAGCAGAGCAAAGTTCGTGTTCTTGGTCTGCATCGCCTTATCTTCATACGAATGACCGTTGACCGTGACGATTCCGTTCGTGTTCTCGTTGACGACTATACCGTTGGGGTTCATACAGAACGTGCGGACTCTGTCCTCGAATTTTTCGGTTCTGTAAACTATTTTGCTTTCATATAATTCATCCGTAAGATGCGAGAATACGACCGCGGGAAGCTCGACTCTTACGCCGATATCGACTCTGTTCGACTTCGTCTCAATTCCGAGCTTGTCGCATACGGATTCCATCCACTTGCTTCCGCTTCTGCCGACGGAAATAATGCAGTCTTTGCACTCGTATTTTTCATCCGAAGCAGTGATAATGTAACCGCCGTCGGTTTTGTCAACGTCCGTTACCGCGCAGTCGAAATGAAAATCGACCTTGTCTTTCAGATATTTATAAAGATTCTGCAATACGACATAATTTATATCCGTGCCGAGGTGTCTTACGGACGCGTCGAGCAGGTTAAGCTGATTCTGAATGCATATCTTCTTGAACTTCGTACCCGCAGTCGAGTAAAGCTTCGTACCCTCGCCGCCGTAGCGCATGTTGATGTCGTCTACGTATTTCATCAGATCGAGAGCCTTTTTCTTGCCGATATGCTCGTAAAGCGTACCGCCGAAATCGTTTGTTATATTATATTTTCCGTCGGAAAATGCGCCCGCTCCGCCGAATCCGCTCATTATCGAGCATGACTTACAGCCTATGCAGGTTTTGATTTTTTCGCCGTCTATCGGACATTTGCGTTTTTCGAGTCTGTGACCCGCTTCGAACACGCCTATTTTAAGTCCCTCGTTGAGCTTTACAAGCTCGAACGCAGAGTAAATTCCTCCGGGACCCGCTCCGATTATGATAACGTCGTACTTCATTTTTTTCTTTCTCCTGTGAAAAATTTATTTTTGCTCCGTATAATACCCCGTGCTGTCAATGACGGTCATGCGCATGATGACGGCGTCCTCGACCTTGCCGGAGTCGGAAACGAATACGTATTTTAAGTCGTGATAACCCTTTGTTTTATGCTTTAAGACCTGAATCTTCGTATTTGAATTAACGTCAACTCTCGTTTTTGCACCGATATTCGCGCCCTCGTTCGTGTCAAATATGTCTATCTCCGTCTCGCTCGACGCGGATGAGGTTATAAAGCATATATCCTCGTCTGTTCCGTCGTCGTTTAAATCGTATGACAGATACATGATTTTGTAACTCTCGTTTCTCGAATTAAACGCCGAAATCCTGCTTTTGTAATAGAATTCGAAATAATCGTTCTCCTGCATTAACTCAAGCAGATTGTCCGTAATAACCGAGTTCTCCGCCGAGGAGCACGAACACAGACATACTATTATATTGATAATTAAAACGAGGCTGACGAGTCTCTTCGCCGTTTTCATTCAATGGTGACTTTCTTCATTCTCTGCGCTTTAAGAGGCTTGTCTCTCATGTCGGTCGGAGTGTTCGCTATCTCGTCGACAACGTCCATGCCGTCGATAACCTTGCCGAACGATGCGTAGTTGCCGTCGAGGTGGGGCGCGTCCGCGTGCATTATAAAGAACTGCGAGGAAGCAGAATTCTTATCCATCGAGCGAGCCATGGAGATAACTCCGCGCGTGTGGTGCAGGTCGTTCTTTACGCCGTTTGAAGCGAATTCGCCCTTTATCTTCTCGTCGCTGCCTCCGTAGCCCTCGCCGAGAGGATCTCCGCCCTGAATCATGAAGCCGGGGATAACTCTGTGGAAAATAAGTCCGTCGTAGAAGCCCTCATTGACGAGCTTTTCAAAATTTGCAACCGTTATCGGCGCGGTTTCGGGATATAATTCGATAGTGATAACTCCGCCGTTTTCCATTTCTATTTTTACCATTATAAAAAACTCCTGTCCGTGTTTATTCGCACATTTAATAAGTATAGCACATTCGTTTCTGTTTTGCCAGTGTATTTTGTAATGTTGGTCAAATAGATTAATTTTGTTCAACATTCATGCTTTTGCACATAAAAAAATGGAATAAAATAAAAAAACAGTGCAAAAAGTTAAAAACAGTATTGAAATATTCAAACGTATGTGATACAATATTTGCGTTGCATAAAAAAATAAAGTATATATTCAGTATTTTATACATATTGCGGCAGGATAATCCGATATATTTCGGATTTATCAGATAACCGTTACAAGGAGGAAATAACATTGAAACAATTTAACGTATCCGACATCAGAAACGTAGCTATTGCGGGTCACGGCTCGCGCGGTAAGACTACACTTGCAGAGGCAATGCTCTACATAGCCGGCGCAACAGACAGACTCGGCAGAGTCGCAGACGGAAATACCGTAATGGATTACGACGCGGAGGAGAAAAAACGTAAAATTTCGGTTTCGACGGCCGTTGCTTCCGTAGAATGGAATAACAGAAAGATTAATATACTCGACACTCCCGGTCTTTTTGATTTCGCGGGCGGACTTTACGAGGGCGCAAGAGCGGCGGATTCTCTTCTCATCGTACTCGGAGCCGGCGGCGGAGTCGACGTAGGCGCGGAAAAGGCTTACAAAGTCGCGGTTAAGGGCGATCTTGCGAAGTTCTTTATCGTTTCGCGCTGCGATATGGAGCACGCCGATTTCTATAAAACGGTCGACGCTCTTAAGGAGGAGTACGGCACCGTTATATGCCCGGTAGTCGTTCCTTATTATGTAAATGAAAAGGTTGACTGCTACGTTAACTTCTTACAGAATAAAGCGTTTAAATATAATAACGGCAAGGCGACGGAGGTTCCCATTCCCGCAGACGGCAGAATCGACGAGATTCACGAGGCATTCAAGGAAGCTGTCGCAACTACAAGCGAGGAGCTTATGACAAAGTTCTTCGACGGTGAGGACTTCACGCACGACGAGATAGTCGACGCGCTTAAATCCGGCGTTAAGGACGGCGAGGTTTACCCCGTATACGCCTGCTCCGGTTATACAATGGAGGCTGTCGATCTTGTTCTCAACGGAATTACGAAGCTCGCTCCCTCTCCCGCGCACGATACCGAGACGGCGCACGACGCGGACGGCAATTCGATAAAGGTTGTCTGCGACCCCGACGGTCCTCTTGCGGCTGTCTGCTTCAAGACCATCGCAGACCCGTTTGTAGGCAAGATGTCGTTTGTCAAGGTTCTCTCCGGTAAAATCACTTCCGATACCCCGGCGTATAACGCGAGAACGGGCGAGAGCGAGAGAATGGGTAAGATAGTAACCGTCAAGGGCGGTAAGACCGAGGATACCGACTGCATTTCCGCAGGAGATATCGGCGTTATCACCAAGCTTTCCGGACTTAAAACCGGCGATACGCTTTGCAGTGAGAAGAACGTTATAATTCTCCACGGAGTCAATTTCCCGTCGCCGTGCATTTCCATGGCGGTCAACGTTAAGAAAAAGGGCGAGGAGGAAAAGGTTGCCTCCGGACTTCGTAAATTAAAGGACGAGGATCCCACCATCAATTTCTATACAAATGACGAAACCAAGGAGCAGATCCTTTCGGGTCTGGGCGAACAGCACCTTGATATAATAGTTTCTAAATTAAAGTCGAAATTCGGCGTTGACGTCGAGCTTTCCGTACCTAAGGTTGCGTACAGAGAGACTATCCGTAAAAAGGTAGAAGTACAGGGCAGACATAAGAAGCAGTCGGGCGGCCACGGTCAGTTCGGCGACGTTTGGATCAGATTCGAGCCCTGCGAGAGCGACGACCTTGTATTCGCGGAGGAGGTTTTCGGCGGTTCGGTTCCCAAGAACTTCTTCCCCGCAGTCGAAAAGGGCTTAAGAGAGAGCGTAAAGAAGGGCGTTCTTGCGGGATACCCCGTAGTCGGAGTCAAGGCTACTCTTTACGACGGCTCTTATCATCCCGTCGACTCTTCGGAAATGGCGTTCAAGACGGCGGCTTCGCTTGCGTTCAAGAACGGTATTCCCAACGCAAACCCCGTAATTCTCGAACCCGTCGGCACGCTTAACGCGTATATGCCCGACGACAACCTCGGCGACATTATGGGAGATATTACAAAGAGACGCGGCCGCGTTCTCGGCATGGGTCCGGCTGACGAGCCCAAGATGCAGAAGCTCGAGGCTGAGGTTCCCATGGCTGAAATGGGCGACTTCTCGACGATTCTCCGCTCCGTAACAGCGGGCAGAGGCTATTTTGACCTTGAATTCGCCCGTTATGAGGAGGCTCCCGCTCCCGTAGCGCAGAAGGTTATCGCCGAAGCGAAGAAAAACGCGGGCGAGGACGACTGATAATTATTCGGTCATAAACTGCGAAGTATAATTCAGAAGCATAATTCATTGGAATAAAATAATAATCGGCAGCGGCACGAAAAACGTATCGCTGTCGATTATTATATGTATTGATATATACTCTCTTTTGCTATATATAATGTACCTTAGATGATTTTTTATATTTAAAAGCGGACGAATTCTTATAATTATTACTTAAAAAATATTGAAAAAGCTTTTTATTTGTGATAAAATGACGGTACGAATCTAATAAATTAGGAGGATCGGTTATGACAGCCAGAACAAAAAAATTTCTTGCGGTTGTACTGACTATGACCATGGTTTTCTCAGTTATGGGGCTTGGTCTTTCTTCAAAACCGGAAACAGCCGAGATAAGCGCTGAAAAAGCTCTCGCTCCGGCAAACGGCGTTTCATCCGACAGCGACGATACGCTTTATCCCACCATTATTCTCCCCGGCATCAACCACTCTCCGTCGTATCTGTGCGACGAGGACGGCAACAGAGTCAAGGACTCGAGCGGTAACGATATCGGAGGCGGACTGCTTATTATCGACAATTCCAATCTTGTAAAGAGAATCGTCAAAAAGCTTTTGTTCCCCCTGCTCGCAGCCATATTCCTCAAGGCGGACGTAGGTCTTGACAAGGCTGTTTACGATACCGTATGCGACCTTTTCTATGTTCAGAAGGTTAACAACGACGGCACGCCCGCAAATAATCTTGTGTGCGAATCGTTCGATGGTCCTCTTTCATCATTCAGCGAGGATGACAACGCGTGGTTCTACCGCATGCTCCCCATGCAGGAGGTTGTTTCTTCAATCGAATCGACCTACGGTGTTGAGAACGGCGAGGATTACGTCTATCTCTACACGTTCCCGCTTGTCGGAGATCCGATGGAGGCCGGCAGAGGTCTTGTAGATTATATCGAGAATGTTAAGAAGCAGAACAACTGCGACAAGGTTAACCTTGTTACGGTCAGCCTCGGCGGAACGGTTCTCGACGCGTACTGTCAGACGATTGCCGATAACTATAACGGCGATTTCTCGAATATCAACAGAATAATCAATATCGTTTCCTGTCTCGACGGAACCGAGATTATCGGCGACTTCTACGGCAGAAACTGGAATCTTGACGATACGTTCCTCTATCATGACTACATTCCCGCGGTTATGGAGGCTAACGGAAGCGACAGAGCCGTCGGACACCTTATCAATATCGCTCTGAGACTTCTCCCCAAGCCCTGTCTTTACGCGATTCTCACTGCGGCAATGGACGGAATACTCGATACTATTCTTATAAATGACGCACAGATGTGGGCTATGGTTCCCTCGGACAGATATGAGGCTCTCGCGGACAGATATCTCTCCGACGACGATCACGCCGTATTAAGAGAAAAGACCGACGCTTTCCAGGAGGCGAGAGTCAATTTCAAATCAAACCTTGCTTGTGCAAAAGCACAGGGCGTTGATGTTTACACGCTTTCGGGCTACGGACTTACGTACCTCGACGGAACATACAACTTCTTCGGTATCGTTGCGAGCACGGCAAAGACGAATTCCGACGCGGTTATCCCCGTTGTTTCGACTTCTATCGGCGCGACGGCGGCAAAGGCGGGCAAGAGTCTCGGCTATGAGAACGCTTATACCTCTCCCGACGGCAGTGTTGACGCTTCAACCTGCTTCTCACCCGATACTACCTGGTTCTTCACGAATCAGCATCATGAGATCGGCTATAACGACGTTGCAATAAGACTGTGCGGTAAGCTCCTCACGGGCGAGATTAAGGATATCAATTCCGACCCCGAATTCTCACAGTGGCTCATTGCCAGAAATACGAAACAGCTTAAACGCTGGGTATTCCCCGACGCCGAGAATATGATGGCGAATGAGGACGGCAAGTACACCGACGAGCAGATTGCCGAGGTTAAAACGGCGTACGACGCGGCAAAGGCCGTTTATGCCGATACCGTCAGCGGACAGGACGTTGTGGATAAGGTTACGGCGGATCTGAGACAGGCTCTCGTAAACGTAGGTTACTCGAAGGCTTCGTCCTCATCGGGTCAGTCGTGGTTCCAAAGAATGTTCTATAAATTCGTAACATGGCTCGACGGAGTTGTTATGGACACCGTCGGAGGCAGAGGATATTTTGATAAAATCCTCTTTTGGAACAACAAATAAATAAAAATATCGGCGGTCATGCGACCGTCGTAGACTGTCGATAAAGTACCTGAACCACGCCGAAAAGATAATTATATTTTGTTTCTTTAATTAAAAAGTTTTTTATCGATAATTTGCAAATATATTTTGATTTTTATTGAAATGCCCCGAAACCTGATGATTTCGGGGCATTTGTGTTTTTCGTTTTTTCCTCGATGCGGTACTTTTGTACAGCGACGCTCGGAAGAAAAAGAAATTCAGGCACCTTCTCAACAGTCTCACAGCGTGCCGAAAACTACTTTTTCGACACGCTGAAACAATAATTTACGGTGTGAATTATTGTTTTTCTTCTATTCCCAAGTATTCGAGTTCTTCTTTTCTGTCGAGTTTACTTTGTGCTTTTACTTTTGCTCTGCGCTCTTTTCTGTTCGGACCGATTATTCCGTTTCTGTAAAATGCGATAAAGAACATACCGAGCACCGAGCCTATCGCACAGCATATGAAATCCTCCATTGTATCGACGATACCGACTTCGCTTATAATGTCCGACGTCTGGAGCATATAGCCGTATACCCTGTCCATTGTGAATTCGTAAAGCTCCCACGCGACGGCGAGGAACATTGAGAACGTAAGACTGAACAGCGAGGCGAGCGCAGGGCTTAAATGGCGTTTTCTGCCCTGCATTGCGACGGCCAAATCATATGCAAACCATGCTGCGATAACGCCCGAGAACGTATGGGCTATAATGTCGCTGTAGGGGAAATTCGTTTTTGAATTGAGCGTATAACCTATAACGCACCCGTAAAAGATAAATATGTTAAAAGCCGTCTGCGAGCTGTACGGAACTCTCGTTATGAAGCTTTTGCCTCCGAACAGCTGAAAGAAATCCCACAGATGTGTAAATGCTATCGTAAATATCGACATCAGAAGCATTGTTACCGAATTCGTAAACAGACCGTATATGCCGTAAATGAGCGTAATGAATCGAATAACGCGCCAGAGTATCAGCTGAGGCTCGGGAATACGCTCTATCTCGTTGAGCTTTTTCATTTAATATGTCTCCTAAATATAAAAATAAGAATACCTGTCAAGTTTAACATATATTAATCGTATTTTCAATAATATTTGTTCGTCGAATTATCCGATAATGCGCCGAATCTTATTGACTTAATAAAAATATTGTACTAAAATAAACTGAATGTGAATTTTCTGCGGAGAAAGGAACGTCAACGCTATGGATATGTCAGCTTTAAAAGCAAACCCGAATAAAAAACTCGAAATCAGCACGCCCTACGGCGAGTTTCTGAGATTTCCCGTTAAGACGAAGGTCGTCTATAAGGGCGACGATTTGAATGAAATAATGGACGAATGCGTAAAGCCGTACCTCAAAGACGGCGATATGATATTTATAAGCGAAAAAATAGTCGCGATAAGCCAGGGACGCGCATTCGATATCGACGATATCAAGCCCTCGCGCCTTGCTAAAATACTGTGCAAATTTGTTTACAAATCGCCCTACGGCATCGGTCTCGGAAGCCCCTGGACAATGGAGCTTGCGCTAAGAGACGTCGGTGCGCCGAAGATTCTTTTTGCCGCCGCGTGCTCCGCGATTACAAAGCCGTTCGGAATCAGAGGCGTTTTCTATAAAATCGTAGGCGAAAAGGCGAGAGCGATAGACGGGCCGTGCGACTGCACGCTTCCTCCGTACAATCACTATGCAAAGCTCGCGCCCTATAAGCCCGACGAGGCGGCGAAAAAGCTCGAGGAGCATACCGGCTGTAAAGTCGTTGTTATGGACGCGAACGATATCGGCAGGGAGATCCTCGGCAGAAGCGACAAGGATATCAGTATCGATATGTGCAAGGAGATTTTCCGCGACAACCCGCTCGGTCAGGGTTCACAGCAGACCCCCGTTTGCATTATCAGAAAGAAAGAAAATACAAAAGACGATATATTGAGTGGAGAATAAACAATAATTTACCGAGGGTAAATTACTGTTTCAGTGATTAGCGGTCGGTTGCCAGCAGTCAGTATTACGTAATTTCTAACCACTGACCGCTGCCTGCTGTTCACTGCAATAATTTATTGCGTGCAACGCGGTAAATTATTGTTTTTGGGGGTTTTTATATGTACGAATTTTTACTTGCACTTGCGTTAATTCTTTTATGTACAAAGCTTTTCGGACTGATTACGGCGAAGGTTCACCTTCCGCAGGTTGTCGGCGCGCTTATTGCCGGCGTTATTCTCGGTCCGTGCGGATTCGGAATTCTGGAGGAGACGGATTTCCTTATTAAGACAAGCGAAATAGGCGTTATCATGCTGATGTTTATCGCGGGTCTTGATACGGATATTTCCGAGCTTAAAAAGACAGGTCCCGCCGCGTGCCTTATAGCCACGCTCGGCGTCGTCGTGCCTATACTCGGATGCGGAGGCGCATACTTCCTGTTTTTTGAGGACAAGGTCGAATTCAATTCTCTTATGAAAGCCGCGTTTATCGGCGTTGTTTTTGCCGCGACGAGCGTCAGCATAACCGTCGAAACACTCAACGAAATGGGCAAATTAAAGACGAAAGCCGGTTCAACGCTTTTATCCGCCGCCATAATCGACGACATAATCGGAATCGTCGTATTGAGTATTATAACGGGTATGGGTGATTCCGACGTTAAACCCGGAATCGTCGTTGTTAAAATACTTCTGTTCTTCGTATTTGCTCTGGTTGTCGGACTTATCATTTATCAGGTTTTCAAGCGTATTTGGAAGGAGCACGAGGAAACCAGGCGCGTTTCAATTTGGGCTATGGCGTTCTGTTTCATAATGGCTTACTGCGCGGAAAAATTCTTCGGCGTAGCGGATATTACGGGCGCGTACTTTGCGGGCGTTATTCTCTGTAACCTCACTGGTATGAGAAAATACGTCGCGAAGAAGGTCACCGTCGCTTCGTATCTTATATTCAGCCCGATTTTCTTTGCGAATATCGGACTTAAAACGGATATCAAGGGATTCTCGCGCGAGATTTTACTTTTTACTCTCGTGCTTATAGTGCTTGCTGTCGTTACGAAAATTATCGGCTGCGGAGTCGCCGCCAAGATTTGCAGAATGTCGAACAGGGATTCCGTCACCGTCGGTTTCGGCATGGTCGCAAGGGGCGAGGTCGCGCTCATGGTCGCACAGAAGGGTATCGACGCGGGGTACATAGATCCGAAGCTCCTGCCCGCGATCGTCCTTACGGTTATATGCTGCGCGCTGATAACGCCGATACTGCTGAAACTGTCGTATAAACACGATGTTCCGGTGAAACAATAATTTACTGTTCCTGGGCATATTTTGTTTGCGCTTTGTAATAAATTGTTGTTTTTCTGTTGACATTGTATCTTTTTTATGTTAGTATTTATGCATTGTCGGCATTTTGCCGTTAAATTTTTGTAAAAGTTAATACCGACATGAGAGGTGGAGTCTGTCATAGCGCGTCAGCGTTATTCATGCGGGTAAAGTATTTGAACTTTTTGACTCGTACGGGACTTTCTTTTTCGGAAAGTCCCTTATTTTATTGTCTTTTTTCGGTTGTTAACGGTTTGGAGGAAATGAATTGATACCTGCTCTCATTATTTTCATTGTCACGTATGTTCTGTTGATTGCGTTTCAGAAGTGGCGTCCGTACATTGCCCTCGGCTCGGCGGCGCTGTTTATAATTCTCGGCTATTGCGGAGTTTTCGAGATGAACATTATCTCTGCGCTCAAGGCCGTCGATTATAACGTTCTGATGATGATAAGCGGAACCATGGCGACAGTGTCGCTGTTTATCGAGAGTAAAATGCCCCAGAGACTTTCGGAAATTCTGTTACATAAGGTTTCGAACGTCAAATGGGCTATCGCGGTTTTGTCGCTGTTCGCGGGCATTATCAGCGCGTTTGTTGACAACGTTGCGACAGTTCTCATGGTCGCTCCCGTCGGTCTTGCGATTTCGAAAAAACTTAAAATCTCTCCCGTTCCCGTACTTATTTCAATCGCCGTTTCGTCGAATCTCCAGGGCGCGGCGACGCTCGTAGGCGATACGACGAGTATTCTTCTCGGCGGATTTGCCGACATGAACTTCATGGAATTCTTCTGGATGGACGGCAGACCCGGCATATTCTTCGGAGTAGAGCTCGGCGCAATCGCTTCGCTTCTCGTTCTGCTGTTTATATTCAGAAAGAATACACAGCCTATCGATTCAAAGGTTGAAACGACGGTCGAGGATTACTTCCCGTCGATACTTATGATAGCAACGGTCGTATTCCTTATAATCGCTTCGTTCCTGCCCAAGCCCGAGTCGGGCGTGCTTCTCACGATTTACGAATTAAGAAGCGGTATTATCTGCGTTGCTCTCTGCATTATCGGCATTGTCAGAGCGTGTATTCAGCGTAAAAACGCCGAGGCCGTAAAGCTTGTACTCGGCGAATTCGACAAGGACACCGTACTTCTTCTCTTCGGTCTGTTTATAGTTATCGAGGGTATAAAGTCCGCGGGCGTTATCGACGCAGTCGCTCAGCTGTTCTTTAAGGTTTCGGGTGACAATCCGTTCCTGCTTTATACAATTATCGTATTCGCTTCGGTCATACTTTCGGCATTCATCGATAATATCCCATATGTTGCGACAATGCTTCCCGTTGTACAGAGTATCGCCGCTTTAATGGGGCTGCCCGCATATGTTTTCTACTTCGGACTGCTTACGGGCGCGACCCTCGGCGGAAACCTTACCCCGATCGGCGCGAGCGCAAATATCGCCGCTATCGGAATTTTGAGAAAGAACGGCGAAACCGTAAAAACAAAGGACTTCCTCAAAATCGGCGTGCCGTTCACACTCTCCGCCGTACTTGTGGGATACGCGTTTGTATGGCTTGCATGGGGAATTTAATTTAACATCTATCTGCATTTTACATCTATACCGATTGTTTTTTGACGCGGATAAACGGAGCTGTCTCATACGGCTCCGTTTATCCGTTTTATAAGCGTATTTAACGACAGATTTTTTTGGGGGGATGTAAAAATTTTGTTTTACGGTATATCATACGCGGTGAAAGGAAAGTGATATGATGCTGATTAAAACAATTACTCTTGACGTTTCGGACAGCCGAATTACCTCGCCCGTAAACGTTCAGAAGCTAAGCTCGGGCGACAGGATAGACATTTATCTGCGTTCGGGGACAAAAAGCGTTAAGCTCGGCGACTCCGTTCGGGCGCGGATTCTTGCAAAAAAGCCCGACGGGACGAATCTTTTTAACGACTGCACGCACGACGGGGATAAGATATCGTATATTATAACGAATCAGACGATTTGTGTACCGGGAATCGTGGAGTGCCAGCTTATGCTCACCGAGTCGGGAAAGGATCTCTATTCTCCCGTGTTTATGCTCAATGTTTCGGATAATCTCGACATAGGAATCGAGAGTGCGGACGAGTCGACGGCGTTCGGGCGTTATCTTGCCGACATGGACAGGAAAGAATATATTTCGAATAAAACGACCTCTCTTTCCGCAGAGAGTACCGACGTACAGTACCCGAGCGCGAAAGCCGTATTCGACGCGCTGGATGAAGTGAAAAACGAATCTCCGACATTATCCGTCAGCGAAGTTTCGGGCGGTCATAATGTAGTAATTACCGATAAAAACGGCTCGAAAAGCTTTAAGGTTTCCGACGGCAAAACGCCCGTACGCGGAACCGATTACTGGACCCAAACGGACATTGCGTATATAAAATCGTATGTTGACGAGGCTGTTTTGGGAGGTGAATGGTAATGAGCCTGCAGTCGTCGCTTACGGCTCTCGCGTCGGCGGTGCGTTCGAAGTCGGGAACCGATGAAACGCTTACGATTGACGAAATGACCGAAAAGGTCAACGGCATATTTCCGGCTTTTTATTCATATATGAACGGCAGCGGGAACGGATATCTGACCGTGAATCAGGTTCCGTTTGAATGTAATCTCGTTTCGGTAATGTTAAGGTGGGGTATAGGCAATCTGAACAGCGAGGATATTTATACCGTATTTTATAACGGAAAAACAGCCGACAGCCGATACAGAAAGAAAGAAGCGAACAACGGCAATGTCCCGTATAATGTTTCGAATACGGTCGCGGTCACGAACACACCCGACTCGAACGGCACGTACACGGTTAAAATTTACTGCGACGGATGTATATTCAACTCCGTACAGCAGTATATAGTTTTTCTGGCGAAAAAGGAGTGATTGTATTGTATTATTACGTAGATTCAAGCGGTGAGATATATACCGAACGGTCGTTTCCGCTCATACTCTTCGGTGAACACGAAATCGGCGAGAGGGAATATCTTTCCGCAAGAAAAAGAGAGCAGGAAAAATTCGAATAAATTTATGCAATATTAAAACCGGGGCTGTAAACGTAATGTTTACGGCTCTTTTTTTGTAAAATCCTCGAAATGTGCAATTAATTGCTCCGAAAACACCCTAAAACGTGCAATTAATTAATAAAAAAACACTCTAAAATGTGCAATTAATTGAATTCACATTTTAAAATTTATTATTTGAATATTACTTTACCCGCTTCCATATCTGTATTTTTGTTGAATGTTATGTAAAAATATGTCCGCAATTATTTCAAAATTATTACAATATTATACTTTTTATTGAAATTATGAAATTATAAATGTATAATAAAACAAAAAAGGAAAAGTGAGGTCATTTTTTTCATGAAACACAGGCTTCCCGTACGGATTTTATCCGTTATCATGACCGCTTTTTTAATTTTTGAAATACTTCCCATGTCGGTTTTTGCCGAGGACATGACTCAAAATGAGGATGTGACGATGTCCGACGCGGTTTATTCCGAGGACGAAAACGCCGGCGAACAGGTTTCGGACGAGAACGAGATATCTCCGTCGACGGAGGTTATCGGCGAGGTCGTCGAAAAGCGTGAGGAAAACGTCAAGCACTTCATGCTTTCGGACTCCGAATACTGCGCCGTATCGTACCCGCAGAGCGTTCACTATAAGCCCGACCCCGACGGGGCGTGGGTCGACATAGATAACACGCTCACGCAGATGACGGACGAGAACGGCGAAACATATCTTGCGCCGAAATCTTCGCCCGTTGACGTTAAGCTTAAAAGCGAGACGACGGGGGATTCTATTGCCGAATATACTGTCGGCGGGTATACCGTGTCGTGGGGCTATGACGACGCGGAATCAGGGCTGTTCAAAAGCGAAAGCAAGGTAAGAAAATCCGCGAGGAGACGAGCCGCGGACGAAAATACGATAGCCTCCGCCGCCGAAAATATCGAGGATTCGGCGCAGTATAATCATATCTATAAAAACGTAAATATCGAGTACACCGTAACGCCGTCGGGATTAAAGGAGAACCTTGTATTAAAATCGTCCGATGTTCAGAACGAGTTTTATTCGACGTATAATATAGGCTCTCTTACCCCCGTACAGACCGACAGCCGTACCGTAACGCTTTACGACTCGGGGGTTGAGGCTCTGACGATCAGCGCGCCGTGCATGACCGACAGCTTAAACGAGTCAAGCGAGGATGTCGCGCTTACGCTGCTGTCCGCCGAGGACGGCAGAATGAAAGTGAAAATTTCCGCGTCGAGAGAGTGGCTTGATTCGCCCGACAGGGAGTACCCCGTAACTCTCGACCCGTATATATTTGAAAGTAAAAACAGTTCGTTCGTTAATGCGACCGCATGCGAGAAAGTCCCGACGGACACATATCCGTACGGTTCTCTTCTCGTCGGTAAAAACTCGTCGTACGGGGCATGCAAATCATATATCAGATTCAATTTACCGTCGCTTAACGCGGGCGACACGGTTGTCGGCGGTACGCTCAACGTTTTTCAGTTCGGCTCTGACACCGGCTTCAGCGCGGATCCGTCGAGCATTAAATCAATGACGGTAAACGTTTCCGCTGTAACGGGCGCGTGGAGTAAGGAAACTGATATTTCGAATACGAGAAATCATAACGGACTGCCCGCAAAGGAATCGAATGTTACCGATTATTTAAAAACGTCGTACGTATCGGCTAAGACTCTGCGTACGTTCGACGTCGGAAGCATTGTTAAAAGATGGTATAACGGAAATCTTGCCAACAACGGTTTTGTGCTCGAACCCTCCGATAATTCAAAAGTCGTAACCGCTTTTGTATCAAGTCATAATACGTCCGAGTCCGCATATATGCCCGTACTTGCCGTTATGTATGTCAATAATAAGGGACTTGAGGATCGCTGGACGTATCACACGCAGTCTCTCGGTATTGCGGGTACGTCGTATATAAACGACTTTTCGGGCAGTCTCGTTATCACTTCGAGTATTGTCGAGAATATAGGCAATAACAGCCCCGCGAGCGTTTCGCTCATATACAACGCCTATCAGCACTCATCCGTCGTTTCCGGACAGGGTAAAGCGGGAAAGGGCTGGAGATTCGATTTTCAGCAGAAGGTGTGGATTATTCCGCAGTCAACGCAGAACGAGCTTTATAAAAAGCTGTATCAAAGCGGATTCAGAATGATTTACACCGACCCGGACGGAACGGAGCATTATTTCAAACTGAAGGACGGCTCGACGAACGTCTATGTTGACGAGGAGGGACTCAAGCTCACCGTCACTAAGGGCAGTACGAATGAGGAAAAGTATTTCCTCGAATACGAATCGGGCGAGAAAACGTCGTTTACATATAACGGCTATGTCCGCAAGCGTTACGACGCGGACGGAAATTATTACAGATATAACTATGACGATACCTCGTATACAAATTCTGCGAGCAAAGTTACCGAAATAATCGACGGCGGCGGCAGAAAGACGAAGATATCATATAATTCAAATAACACTGTCTCCGCCGTAACGGATAATTCGAACAGAGTAACCTCCTTTACGTACGATTCTGCGGGCAGACTTGCAAATATATTGTACCCCGATTCAACCCGTACGTATTTTAGTTACGATTCTAAGGACAGACTTGTAATCTGTCAAAGCGCGACGGGCGAAAATTTAAAGTATTTTTATAAAGATTATATCGCCGGTTCAAATCCCGCGTATGACAACCGCGTCGCAAAGGTTATACAGCGTTCGTCTGCCGGAGGAACGACGGGCGGATATCTGACGTTTTCGTACAGCGCGGACAGCACCGTGATTACCGACGATAAGAACAGAACGCAGAAGTATCTGTTTGACAATTCGGGCAGAACCGTATGCGTGACGGACGATACCGGCGCAGTCAAGTACGACTATACGGCGGAAAAAACGGGCGCGAAATCGAATAAAATAAGCTCTGTTATGCAGACGGGTTCGTATGTCGACAACCTGCTTGAAAATCACAGCTTTGAGGTTTACTCAATGGGCAGTGATAATAGGGTAACTTTCAACTCATGGCCGTATTACGGCAGTACGGGAAGCGTGTCGCAGAACTCGTCCGCCATGCTCGGAAAATCCTGCGCCAAGATAACTAAAACGCAAAGCGGAGAGGTTACGATTTATCAGACGGTCAAGGTAGACGAAAAACGTCTCGTAACAGGCAAAGAGTATACGTTCACCGTTTATATCAAGACGGATTCAGGCTCTACGTCAACGCACCTTTTTGCAAACTGCGTTAAAAAGTCGGGTGCGTCGAATCCGAAAAATCAATCATATCCGAGCTATGACGTCAATGAAATACTCCCCGGATATGTCCGTCAGAGACTTACGTTTACCGTTCCCGCAGAAACCGATCATGTTAACTTTGCAATCACGTCAAAGGGTTCGTCGGGTAGTACATACATAGACTGCGCGCAGGTCGAAAAAGGCGGGGGCGCGGGCGAGTATAATTTACTTGAAAACAGCGGTTTTAATAAAAACGGAAATTGGACGGCAACAAATACTTCCGACGGCGAGGGACGCGCTATATATTTGAATAACGGATATGCGTATAAGCTTATCGGTTCTTCGTCGGTAAAGAAGTGTATTTATCAGAACGTACTCGTAAATAAGCCCGCGGCTGATTTTGCGTTCTCCGCGAGCGCGTATGCCGCCGCGTCCTCCGTTCCGCTTACGTCGAGCGACAGATTTTTCGCCATGAATATCATATTGATATTTACCGACAAGACGGAGCAGTATAACAATTTCATGTTCTCTCCCGACATACGTTCCGACATACAGTACACCTCGGGCATAGTCAAGGCGAATTCGGCAAATAAATCAAAGACGATAGAGAAAGTATGCTTTCGTTTCGTTTACTACAATAACCTAAACGACGCGTATATTATGAAATGCTCGCTGAATTTCGACGAGACGGGTACGTCGTACACATACGATTCGAACGGCAATCTTATCTCCGCCGCCGATAACGCAAAGCGTAATCAGACGTATACATACGATTCGTACTCCAATCTCACCGAGTCGAATTTTGAGGATAACACGTCGTACAGTTTTACAAATGATACGAACGGTAAGAATAAACACCGTCTGCTTTCCGCAAAGTCGAAAAAATCGAATATTACAGCCTCGTATACTTACGACGCGAAAGGAAACTGTACGGGTGTTACGGTCAGCGGAGCGACGGCTTCGGACGGTAAGATCGTTACGTCGAACAATTACGGCGGTACCAATAACGATATGCTCAACTCCTCTACGGACGCGCTCGGAAATACCGTTTCGTATACTCATGATTCGAAAACAGGACTGCTCAAAACCGTCTCGGACGCGCGGGGATATATAACCTCGTATACATATGACGGCAGGACGGACGCGCTTACAAAGGTTTCGTCGGGTTCGTCGAGCGTGCAGTATACGTACAACACCAAACGTCAGCTTACGAATATACAGTCTCCGTCAACGTCGTATACTTTCGCTTATGACGAGTTCGGAAACCTCGGCAGCGTTAATGCGGGGTCGAATACTCTCGTTACGAATAATTATAAAGCGTTAAATGATGAAGGCGAATTGAAATATTCCGGATTGCTTCAGGAGCAGACGTACGGTAATTCGCATAAGGTTTCGTATTCTTACGATTTGTATGACAGACCGTCGGAAATTACTTATTCCGGCGGCGGCAAGACTCAAACGTATAAGTGGGATTACGATTCCGACGGCAGAGTCTCACGCTATACGGAGAACGGCAGTGCAAACAAGGCGTTCCACTATACCTACGACCTCTCCGGCAGACTTACGCAGGCTATGCGCAAGGACGGCAGCGAGTACATTCAGCCGACATACGACAGCAAGAATCTGACGACGGGTATAAAGTATAAATTCGCGGGTTCCGTTATCTCCGCTTCGTATTCGTATGATGAGACAAAAGATAATTCGCCCGACAGCGCATCGTTTGACGGCGCGGGCAAGGTTGGTTATGTCTACGACTCTCTCGGACGTACGAAACAATACGGAGTTTTCAATAAGAATAACGCGGGAGTGTATTCCGCTTCGTATACTTATAAGAAAAATCCGTCCGATTCGTCCAAAACGAGCGGTGTTGTTGAGAGGATAAACTATGGCTTTATAAATATTAATCCTCTTTCATACGGTTATGACAAGAACGGTAATATCACGTCGATTTCGGATTCATCGGGCGACGTTTACGAAAAGTATTCTTACGATAATCTGAATCAGCTGTCGACCGCGTATTCGGGCGATACGGATAATCAGTATTTTATAAAATATACGTATGATACTGCGGGCAATATTTTATCGAAAAAATATTATGCCGCGTTATACTATTCTACCAAGGATGAAAGCCTGCTTAAAAGCACAATTAATTACACGTATGATTCTACGTGGAAAGATAAGCTGATTTCGTATAACGGCAAGTCGATTTCGTACGACGCGATAGGCAATATGCTGTCGTTTGACTCGCAGACGTTTACGTGGCTCGGCAGACGGCTGATGTCGTACGCCAAGGGCGGAACCACGACGAATTATACTTATAATTCTGACGGTGTCAGAACGAAAAAGGTTTCGGGGTCTGCGACTACCGACTACTGTCTCAACGGTACGCAGATATTAGCCGAGAAGCGCGGCGGCACGCTGATAAACTATTTCTATACCTCCGACGGTACCCGCGTGGGATTCAAGACCGGGGGCAAGGTATACTATTACGTCTATAACCTCCAGGGCG
>OJAW01000390.1_pt1 | contig 32368 bp, 40 predicted proteins | sample 1589151 | NCBI WGS metagenome assembly OJAW01 (sample SAMN03283290) | human gut metagenome | biome: human-associated habitat; material: feces | host: Homo sapiens | place: Peru | collected 2012
TGCAAACCCAGTTGAAGTACCACAAATGGAAATGCCACAAATGCCAGCGTTTGAAATGCCAACTCAACCAGTAACTGAACCAACAGTTCCAGCTGCAAACCCAGTTGAAGTACCACAAATGGAAATGCCACAAATGCCAGCGTTTGAACTTCCTACTCAACCAGTAACTGAACCTGTAACTAACTCACCTGCTCCAGCATCATCTTTAGTTGAAGCACTACAAGTAAATACTCCAGTAAAAACAGATGTAATGCCAGCAGTAAATATGATTAGAAACTTAATTCCATTATTAGAAAATAGTGGATATCAAATACATTTAGCAGAAACAAATAATCCAGATGAATATCAAGTAGTAATAAAAATACAAAAATAACTATTAACCAAAAATTAATAGTTATTTTATTCTTCATTCATATTCTCTTGCTTAAATACCGTTTCAAAATCCTTATTACTATTATAAGTAGGTTCCGTTCCCTTTAAATAATAAAATAATTTACTTTTAGAACTATCACTATCAGCAACCACCCCATTAATAGGATTTACCAAAACACCAACAACATTTTCAGGAATTTCATACCAAGAATTATCCTTATCCTTTAAATACTTTTCCATAGTATTAATCCATATATTCTTATGATAAATACTACTTCCCTTTTCTAAATTTCTATTGTCATCATACCCAGTCCATATACCTAAAACAGCATTCTTATTATATCCAATAATCCACATATCAGTATCAGTAGTACCAGTCTTAATTGAATACCTATTAGTAATCTCAGGTAACAAACTAATTAAAGTTGGATAATTATAATCAATAAAATCCTTATCATAAGTATAAGTAAGCATCTCATTTAAAATAAAAACTAAACTAGGATTTAAATTTAATACCTTATCTTCCTTATACTCGTAAAGAATATTTCCCTTACTATCCTCAATTCTATTGATAAAATGTCTTCCTACCCTATATCCACCATTAGCAAATGTCGAATAAGCACTAACCATATCAATTAAACTAATCTCTTCAGTACCAAGAGCAAGCGAAGGAACTGCTTCCATTGTACTAGAAATACCAACCCTATTTGCCATATTAATTAAAGTTTCTTCTCCAAGAAATAAATGCGTTTTAACAGCATAAATATTATCAGAATAAGAAATTGCTGCTCCCATAGTAATCGGACCATTAGCATAAGTATCATTAAAATTTTTAGGACTATAAGTCTTATTCAAAGAAAAAGTAAAAGTCGTAGGTTCACTAGTAAAAGTCGAAGAACTAGTAAATCCACTTTCTAAAGCAGCATAATACAAAAACGGTTTCATTGTCGAACCAACCTGTCTTTTGGAATTTATTGCTCTATTAAATTGACTAACATTATAATCTTTTCCCCCAATTAATGCAAGAATATCACCATTCAGAGGATTAATCATAATACCAGATGCCTCAAGTTCAGTATCAACAAGATTTTTATTAAAAGATTCCTCCAAATCCCTTTGTGCCTCAATATCTAACGTAGTAAATATCCTAAGACCACCAGTCTCTATCAAAGAATCTGGTATTTGAGAAATAGTCTTTAATTCAGAAATAACTGCATCTCTAAAATATAATAAAGACCTAATCTCATCTTTTTTTTGCCCTTCATTATAAACCAGTTCCTCATTATATGCTCTATCCATTTCCTCTTTAGAAATAATACCATTATTCCTCATACAAAGTAAAACAACATATTGCCTCTTTTTAGCATTCTCTTCATTTTTAAATGGCGAATTATTATTCGGAGATTGTGGAATACCTGCTAACATTGATGCTTCAGCAAGAGACAAATCAGATGAAGACTTATTAAAATAATACTTTGAAGCATTCTCAATACCAAAAACACCACCATAATTAATAGTATTTAAATAACCCTCCAATATCTCATCTTTACTATAATGAGTCTCAAGTTCAAATGCTAAAACTGCCTCATCTATCTTTCTTTTCCAAGTCTTATCAAAATTCAAAAACAAATTTCTTGCATATTGTTGAGTAATTGTCGAAGCACCTTCACTCTTACTTTTAGTAGCAATATTATTAATAATTGCCTTACCTATTCTTAAATAATCAAATCCAATATGCTTATAAAAATACTTATCCTCAGTATAAATAGTAGCATTAATCAAATTATCACTAATCTTATCTAAACTAATCCATTCATCATTATCATTAAAAATCAAATTACTCTTGTTATCATATAAATAATAAGATTGTGCTTTATTAATATCCATTTTTGGAGTTATCTTACAGTAAATATATAAACCCAAATGAAAAATTAAGAAAAAACCAATACTAATTAATAGCAAAAATCCCATTTTCTTTAATATTTTCATATCTTCACCTTCTTATAATTTGACAATTTTTGCCCTTCAAAAATATTATTTACAAAAAAAATACAAATATAAGTTTTATTTTTAATATAATTATGTTATAATTGCAAATGAATTGTTTGGTGGTGAAATTATTAGAAAAAAAATAAAAGTAAAAATAGAAAGTATCGAAGAAAAAACAAACGAAGAATATGAAGTTTTTTCAATAATAAATAAAAATAAAATAACATATAAAAAAGATGAAGTAAAATATACGTTAATTATATCTGAAAATAGTATCACACTAATAAGAGAAAGCGAAGATTTTAAAAACATATTGACATTTAAAGAAAAACGAAGTATATTATCTGAGTATATAATTAAATCAAACGATATGGTTTTAGAAATAAATGTAGAAACATTATCTCTTAAAAACACATCAAAAGAAATATATATAGAATATAAAATAAAAGAAACAGACGCTCTACATAAATATAAAATTACTATGGAGGAATAAAATGCGTATAAAAGAACAATTACAGCATATTATAAAAAATAGTTTAAAAACATTAAATATTGATAAAAAACTAACAGAAATTTCATTAGAAATATCAAAAGTTCCAGATTGTGATTATACTTCAAATATCTCATTCTCACTAACTAGAGAATTACATCAAAAACCCGAAGAAATAGCAAATACCTTAAAAAATATCATCAAAGATGACATAATAGAAAATATCGAAGTAACATATCCAGGAACATTAAATATTTCCTTAAATAGAAATTATATAATAAATGGCATAAGTCAAATAATCGAAGAAAATATAAATTATGGAAAAACCAACATAGGAAATAACCGAAATATTAATATTAATTTTTTAAACATAATTCCAACTGAAGAATTAAACTCAAACTATATTCGTAATGTTACATATGGAGATAACCTATCTAGAATATTAAAATTTATTGGATTTAACGTAACTAAAGAATTATATATAAAAGATACCACCCAAGAAATAAATAATCTAGGACATATAATCAAAGAAAACTATCAAGAACTATGTAATAACAATAATAATTATAACCAACCACTAATAACAAAACAATTATATAATTATTATAAAGATACAAAAATAAATGAACCTGAAGACTATTTTAAAAAAGAAGCATTAAGTATCTTACAAGACCAACTAAAAAAACAACTAGATACCTATCGTATTAACTTTGATATATTTACAAGCGAACAAAGTATGTATGACAAAGGTTTAGTAGACCAAGTATTAGATAAATTAAACAAAAAAGGATATACATATTTTTATGAAGATGCCCTATGGTTAAAAACAAGTGATTTTAATGATGATAAAGACTATATATTAATAAATAATGATGGAACATATACTTCTTTATTACCAACCATTGCTAATTACATTAATAAAATAAAAGATAATTATAATGGACTAATAAATATAAATAATATAGATAAACCAAACCATATTAAAAGCATTAAAGCATCACTAGAAATGTTAGAAAAAAATAAAGACATCCTAGAATTAAAACAAGTAAATAATACAACCATAGTTAAAGATAACAAAGAAATATCAAACATAAACCTAACTGAATTAATAAACACATTAGGAATTAATAAAACAAGATATTTCTTTACATCAACAAGTATAGATATAAATATGGAATTAAATATAGACCAAGCATTGTCTAAAACAAAAGAAAATCCCATATATTATATAGAAAAAACAAACGCTACAATATATCAAATTCTAAAAAACTATAATCAAAAAATAACAAAAGTAAAAAGTTTTAGTACAATAGATAATAATTTAGCATATATTATCATAACCAAACTATATGAATTTGAAGATATTGTAATATTATCAGGTTTAAAACAAAAACCTAACATAATATGTGATTACTTATATGAACTTGTCACATTATTTAATGATTATTACAAACAAGAAGAAATAATAACAAAAAATGAAACTTATACTAATGAAAGATTAAACTTTCTATTAGCAATAAAAATAGTAATTAACAACGCTCTTGACTTAATTGGAATAATAGCAAGAGAAGAATTGTAGGAGGAATTAAAATGAAATTAAACAAAATGACAAAAGAAGAATTAGAATTGTTACCATACACTAAAATTGCCAAAATGTATTTAGAAGAAAACAAAACAACAATGAATACAGCAGATTTATTTAAAGAAGTATGCAAATTACTTGAATTATCCGAAGCAGAATATCAAGATAAAATAGCAGATTTCTTTGAAACACTAACAACCTCAAAAGATTTTATCTTACTAAGTGATGGAAATTGGGATTTAAAATCAAACCATAAAATAAAAATCGATATGGACGAAATATACGAAGAAAAAGATGATGAAATAGACGAATATGAATCTTTAGAAGACACTGAAAACACTGATGACGATATAGAAAAAGAAGACGACACTGACTTTGATTCTATTCAAGATGATGACTATGAAGATGATGACTTATCAGATTTAACAATAATCGGTGATGAAGAACTAGAAGAATAATAGTTCTTTTTTTATTCTAAACATATTGCCATAAAAAATAAAAAATGATATAATTAAAATGAAATAGAATAGGAAGGTGTCTAAATATGAACGAAGAACAAAAATCATATCAAAAGAAAAAAAATTCCCTTATTATTGTGGCAATGATTTTATCAGTAGTTTTAGTATGTCTAATATGTTACATATTCATTTATGCTAAAAATCACCCAAGAGAAAAATTTATGTCTAAAGATGAAATAGAAATAGTTCAAATGAATAAAAAAGACTATGTCTATAACAAACAAAATATGCCAAAATATACTGAAGTAACTGAATCAACTAAATTCATAATACTTTATAATGAAGAAGAATTAAATGCCACTGTAGACCAAGGAAAAGTAGTAATCAAAGAAACCCCTGAAGATAAAATACTAATCAAAACAGATGAAGCAAATGAAGAAGAAGACCTAAATAATAATATCAAACTAGTCTATCAAAGTGATTATAGTAACCTAATACTAACAAATGATAACAAATTATATAAAATATTAGACTATAAAGAAATAGACAAAAATAAAATATTATTAGTAGAACAACTAATCGAAGAAGTATCAATAAAAAATATCGTAACTATAAATAAACCTACTAATGCCGATTACGTATTAACAACTGATGATAAATTAATTAATACTAAATCAGGTAATGAATATTGTGGAATAATCAAAGAATATCAAGGTAACGATATAACACTATATTTATATGATAATTATGGTTTCTCTTTCGAAGAAGGAAAAATATTTATTGATGATTCAGGAAGTATTATTAAATTTAACTATTGGTTTGAAAACAAAATAATAAGTGACTTTGCAACAATATATGAAATAGACTATCAAAACAAATCAATTCAAACAAGTAATCTTGGAGCAATGGCAACCCTTTCATATGCCAAAAAAGACAATGATAAATATGAAATAGTTCTAAAAACAAGCACAGGATATGAAAGTTTCAATTCAGACTATTATTACACAAAATAAGAACATCTAGTTCTTTTTTTTTAGTACAAGCATATATTTTGTTAGGTGAAGATATGAATAAAAAAATAAAAATAGGAATTCCTAGAGCATTTCTCTACTACAGACATTACATATTATGGAAGAATTACTTTGAAAAACTAGGTTGTCATATAATATTAAGTCCAGAATCAACCAAAGAACTACTATTACTTGGAGACTCATATTCCATTGATGAATCTTGCCTATCTTCCAAAATGTATCTAGGTCACGTTGCCTATCTAGTAGATAAATGTGATTATATCCTAGTACCAAGAATATGTGATTATGGCAAAAACGAAAAAGTATGTGTTAAATTCAATGCCCTATATGACATAGTAAAAAACATCTTTCCAGAAACTAACCTAATTACATATAACATTGAAAAAACAAAACATAAAACTGAATTACTAGGATTTATAAAAATGGGATTAAAACTAAAAAAGAATATCTTTAAAATAGTATATAGTTATTTCTATGCCAAACAACAAGAACAAAAACAAGAATACATTAACTTCATAACCCAAAATAGAAAACTAAATAATAACAAAATAAAAGTCCTAATAGTCTCACATCCATATAATATATATGACAAATACCTATCCGGAGATATAATTAATTACCTAAATAACAATAATATACAATTAATATATTCAGATAAACTATTAAAAAAAGAAGCAATAGAGTATTCGAAAGAATTATCAAAAACCCTATATTGGACCTATTCAAAAGAACTAATCGGTGGAATAGAATACTATAAAGAACACTATGACGGAATAATTTTTCTTACAACATTTCCATGTGGAGTAGATAGTTTAGTAAACGAATTAATGCTAAGAAAAATAAAATGTCCTACCTTAAACATAATAATAGACTCCTCAAATAGCAAAACCGGATTAGAAACAAGATTAGAAAGTTTTATTGACATCTTGAAAGAAAGGAAAAACAATGAATAAAATATCATTTCCACATATGGGTAATTATTATATTCCAGTAAACTACCTAATTTCTAACACTACCAAACAAGAAGTTATAATACCCCCAAAAATAACTAGAAAAACCATCGAATTAGGAAGCAAATATTCCCCTGACTTTGTCTGTTGTCCTTTTAAATATAACCTAGGAAACTATATCGAAGCACTAGAACAAGGAGCAAATATCCTATTACAAGCAGGGGGAGGTTGTAGATATGGTTATTATGCCGAATTACAAGAACAAATCCTAAAAGACTTAGGATATAACTTTGAATTTATTAACTTTATAGAAAATAATCACATCTCAATAAAAAAAGTATATCAATTTGCTAAAAAACAAAATAAACACCTAAATATCTTTAAATTCACCTATTACCTATTAAATACCCTAATAATATTATTGATAATAGACAAACTAGAAAATTATATCAGGCTAAATAAAGGATTTGAAATAATACCAAAATCATTTGATAAAACCCATCAAGAATTATTAAACGAATTAAACCAAAATCCTAAAACCCTAAAACTAATAAAAATATATCATAAATACAAAAAAAGATTTAAAACCATAAAAATAAACAAACCAACTAACCATTTAAAAGTAGGATTAGTCGGAGAATTATTTTCCCTTATGGAACCCTTCAGTAGTAGTTATATCGAAGAAAAACTAATAGATAAAGGAATCGAAGTAACCAGACAAACAACATTATCATACCTATTATTTAAAAAAAAATTTAACTTACCAAGACATATCCACGAAGGGAAAAAATACCTTAAATACCATCTTGGGGCAGATGGCACAGAAAGCGTCGTATTAAGTCAAAGACACGCTAGAAACAAATATGACGGAATAGTTCATATAAAAAGTTTTGGTTGCACTCCAGAAATAAATGCTATGAGTATTATGAATAAAGTCAGTTATGAAGAAAAAATACCAATATTATATTTTAGTTTTGACTCACAAGACAGCGAAGTAGCAATATCCACAAGAATCGAAGCATTTTATGATATGATTAATAGCAAAAAAGAATAATTCATTAATTTTTAATGAATTTTTTCTATATAATAAAAAATATCTATTGTATCTTAAAAAAATATGATATAATAAATTATGAATAAGAAGGTGTTAAAATGAATATATTAATTATTTTATTAATGGCAATAATATCTGTCGTTTATCTTTATATATCACAATTAATATTCGACAAGAATGCCATTAAAATAACTTACATAATTTACAACATCATTGCATACTTATTGTCTTTTAAAATATTTGAAATACTAAATATTAATCTAAATGCTAATATAGTAATGATATCTATCTTTATATCATTAACCTATCTAATAATAGAAAAATCAAGCATAAAAGAATATAAAGAAACAGTAATTAATATATTTATAATTAACTTATTTATATCAATATCATTGTTAATACTATCATCATATCTTGGAGCAATAACAGATACCAATTCAGTAGATATGAAAACAGTATTTCTAAATAACTATAAAATATTAATAAGTTACCCAATAACAACACTACTAACTCAATTATTAACACTATGTATTTATCAAAATGTTAAAGAAGTAACACCAAACATAACTAAAAATATTATTATTTCTAACTTAACAGTAATAATTATTGATACATTCATCTTTTGTATCTTAAGTTACTTATTCGAATTCAAACTAAACCAAATACTAATATTAGTAACAAATAATTACATAATAAAAGTAATATTATCATCAATATTTACACCATTCATTGTACCATTAATAAATTCAAAGAAGGTGAAATTATGAATATAATAATATTATTAATAGAAATAATCTTATTTTCAGTATCATTATTAATAGTATATAAAAAATATAAATATAATGGAATATATATATGGATACTATTATCTTCAATATTATCTAGCATAATGGTTCAAAAAACCGTAGAAATATTTGACCTAGAATTAAACTTAGGATTTGTCTTAAATACCTTAGTATTCACTGCTTCAAATATCATAATACAAAAAAAAGGACCTAAAGAAATAAATAAAGTAATAGGAATAGTAATATTTAGTAACATATGTGTATATACCCTAGCAATATTATCAACACTAATTACAAATAGCAATATAAATGAATTAACAAACAAAGCATATAACAACATATTCTATTTAACAAACAGAGCATACTTTGGAAATATCATATCACTATGTATTACATTATGGATTAATTCCGTACTTTATCATCAAATAAGACTAATAAAAAATAAAATCTGGATAAGTAATGTGCTATCTACAATAATAACTCACTTTATCGAAAGCACTATGTTTTGTATAATAGCATTTTCATTCAAATTATCACCATTAAATGTAATAGAACTAATAACAATAAGATATATATTTAAACTTATAATTGGTTTAATAAGTACAAGTACATTATATGCAACAAATAGTTTAAATAATTAGGAGGTAAAAATATGAGAACTAGTAAACAAGAATTAATAAGTGATGAATTAAAACCATTTGCGTGTCAAATAATAAAGGAAGCAAGATTAAAATATAATTATTCCTTCGAAGACTTATCTAAAGCACTAGGTAAAAGCAAAAACAGACAAACATTACATAAATACGAAACTGGTTCACTAAATATTCCATATGATATTTTCTTTGAAATATGTCGTGTCTTTAATATCGAATCATCAGTCCTAGAAAATATTCCTATGAGTAAAAAAGAAAAAGAATTATTTGATAAAAAAATGATAAAAGAATATCTAAATAACTTAAGACAAGATAAAAACTTAACCGTTCAAGGAGAAAAACTAATTAATACCTATAAAAATGCCACATATGAACCACAAACAAATAATAGTGAATTAACAATAAAATTATCAGACGACTCAATGTCACCAGTATATTTAAAAGGAGATAAAATATATTTTAAACACCAAGAAGAATATAAAACAGGTGATGACATAGTAATAGCAATAAAAAATAATATCTTATCAGTAAGAAGACTATATAGATATCCAAAAGGATTAATATTACAAGCATTAAATCCTAAATATCAAACAATAAATGTTAATATCATATCAAATGATATGATAATAGGAAAAGTTACTTCCATAAAAAGAGAAGTAAAATAAAAGAGCATCATTTAAAATAATACTCTCATAAAATAAGAACCAAAATCTTATTTTTTTTATATAAAAGATATGCCTAAGCATATCTTAAAAATTTCAAATTAGTTTAAAGAATCTTTTAATTTATTTCCAGCTTTGAAACCAGGAACTACACGAGCAGCAATTTTAACTGTTTCACCAGTTTGAGGATTACGTCCTTCTCTTGCTTCTCTTTTCTTAGCAGTGAAAGTACCAAATCCAACTAAAGTAACTTTACCTTCTCTTTTTAATCCTTCAGTAACTCCTTCCACCATTGCTTCTAATGCTCTAGTAGCATCTGCTTTTGTTAAATCTGCTTTTTCAGCAATAAATTGTACTAATTCAGCTTTTGTCATTTCTAATTACCTCCATTTTCTAATTTATAAAATTCGTAAGTCATATTATTATATTTACTTACATTCTAAAGATACCATAAAAAAACAATAAAATCAATATTTTATGCATAATTTTATCTAAAAATACACATAATTTTACTTAATGTTAACAAAAAAAGAAAATAACTCCTAAGAGTTATTATAAAACTATAGCAATCATATTATTAGCGCCTTTATTAATTACTTTAGTTAAAGTTTGACCTAGTTTATATCTTACGGTTTCAGGCATCATTGAAAGTTTTGCTTGAATACCTTCTTGAACTATTACATCTAAACTTCTTCCAAATATTTCACTTTTCCAAATATCATTACTATCATCTTTGGTTAAATGATTAATTAATTCCTTACTTTGAAGTTCACTACCAATAATTGGTTCAAAAGTGCTCTCAACATCAACTTTAATCATATGTATCGAAGGTGCCTTTGCCTTTAATTTAACACCATATCTACTACCTTGTTTAATAATTTCAGGTGCTTCTAATTTCATATCATCAAGAGTTGGGGAAGCAATTCCATATCCCGTTTGCTTAACCATTTTAAGTGCCCCTTTAATTTGATCGTATTCGTGTTTAGCAACATTAAATTCTTGAAAAATAGAAAGTAAATTTGCCTTCGAAGAAATATCAGTACCAATAATTTCATTTAAAACTTGATTATATAATTCACTTGGAGATTCCAAATTAATAGTAATTTCTCCAGTCGAAGTATCAACATCAGATAAATATGCCTTTGAAATAAATTCAGAATCAGAGAAATGCTTAGTAATACTATCAACATCTTTAATCTTATTAATTTCTACTACACTTTCCCTAATCTTTTCAATATAATGTTGTTTCAAATAATGATCGCAATTTAATATTGTAACCCATTCTGGCATATTAACCTTAACTTGTTCGACAGGAAATTCATATAATGCTTCTTTTAAAATATTATACATATCCCTTTCTTGCATATTTTCAATATTAATTGGAAGAACTGGAACAGAATAACTTTCTTTTAATTTATCCACTAATTTTTCAGTTTCTGGAAGATTAGGATGAACTGAATTTAATAAAACTATATAAGGTTTACCAATATTTTTAAGCTCATTAACAACAGTTTCTTCCGCCTCAATATATTCACTTCTTGGAATATCTCCAATTGTACCATCAGTTGTAACTACAATACCAATTGTTGAATGATCCTTAATTACCTTTTCAGTTCCAATTTCTGCTGCCTCTACAAATGGTATTGGATCAGAATACCAGTATGACCTGTTTTTGTGATACCCTTGATATTTATAAAAAATTGCTCAAAAGCAATCGTATTTTTTCTTATACTAATACTTCACTTTTTTTAATTCTATAATGAATTTCTAGCTTTTTGTCTTTTGTTACGTATATCTTATCAATTAATTTATTCATAATTTCTTTTGTTGGATTTTCCATATTTAAAAACTTATCAATAATTTCTAAATATTCTACATAACAATTTGAATCTTCTTCTATACTTGAAATTTCATTTTTTAATATTTCTAATTTTTCATTTGCAGTCTTAATTTCTTCTTCAGTAATATTAAATAGTCTAGTGTATGTTTCTACACTTATTATATTGTTAAACTTATCATCATATAAAGAATCTTGTTTTCTTTTTAAATCTTCTATTTTGTAATTTAATTCTTCTATTTTTTTTAGTTTATCTTGTCTTGGGTCAATATACTCACTTTTAATAATACTTTCAAATTCTTCTTTATCCTCAATATACTTATTTGCCATATTACTTAATTTATCATAGACAGTTTTTTCTAGTTTTGTATAATTAATATAGTGGGAAAAGCATATATCATATTTACTAAACTTACGATAGTTATTACAATTCATTGTAATTCTATCTCTTTTTTTATCATAACTAATACTCATTCTAGCACCACAGTCTTTACAATAAACTAAGTCAGATAACACATATTCTACATTTCTACGTTCTGGATTATAAGTATTAGAAGAATCTTTAATGGATTGTGCTATTTCAAAAATTTTTTTATCAATAATTGCTTCGTGAGCATTTTCTTTTATGCACCATTCATTTTCTGGAACACTTTTTCTTTTTTTGATTTTATAATTAACTTTTTGAAATTTGTGTTGTATTAAATCTCCAATATAAACTCTATTTTTAATAATATTACTTATAGATGTGTGTTTCCATATTTCAGGATGGTCAAATTTATTTAATTTTGAACCAGAATATTTAAACATAATAGGTGTGGGTAATTCTTCTCTTGTTAGTATTTCAGCAATCCCAGAACTACCATAACCTGCTACATATAAATCAAATATTCTTTTTACAACAGGAGCAGAATTTGGATCAGGTATTAACTGATGTTTATTGTTTGGGTCTCTCATATATCCATAAGGAGCAGAACTACCACAAAATTTACCATCTTTTTTCATTTGAAGTAAATTAGAACGAACTTTTTTTGAAATATCTTTTGCATACATATCATTCATACTTAATTTAAATGGCATCATATCAGAACCACTTGTTTCATAAAAAGTATCTATATCATCATTTACGGCAATATATCTAACATCATTTTCTGGAAAGTATGTTTCAACATAATATCCCGTCATAATATGATCACGACCTAATCTTGATAAGTCCTTTGTTATAACCATATTAATTTTTCCTTTTTCAATGTCATTTAACATTCTTTTAAAATCTGGACGTTCAAAATTAGTACCCGTATAACCATCATCTATATAAATATCAACTGCAACTAAATTTTGTGCTTTTAAATAGCCATTTAATAGACTTCTTTGATTAGTAACGCTTTCTGATTCCATGTCGTCGCCATCTTCTCTTGATAATCTTATATAAATAGCTATTTTAAATATTGTATTGTCTATTGTATATCTATTATACATTTTAACTCCTTTCGCTAGACAACACTTTCACTTCATTAGTTAAGTTAATTATACTATTTTTTTTGTCAGATTTAAATGTTTTTTCAGAATTAATCTTTAAATTCTTATTAATAATATAATACTTATATATACAACTTTTTAAAACTTCTTTTAAATCATAGCCATTACTGTCATAAAATTCTAAAGTTTCATACATAAATATTCCTCCACTCATCAAATCTTATGCGTAATGTTTTATAAAAATTACTTTTGTTCAATATCAATCACGCACCTTTCTATCTCTTCATTATTAACACCTTCATTTCTATATTCTTTTAATAATTCTTCCATTTTTCTTTTTTCTTCTTCAGTTGGAGGTATTGATTCACATCTTTTACCATTCCAAACCATAACACCATCAGAATCATATCTAATATGTGGTGCTTTTCTACCGTTTGCTATATCATCATAATTATCTGAAATATCGTTAACTGTTATAAAACTTTGTATTTTATTATTAGATGAATAAGAATTTAAATAACCTTTAACATAAACTCTATTACCTTTAACAAAAAAATCCTTATATATTGTATAAAGATCTCTTTTAATATTTAAACTAGAATAAGTTTTAGATTTATTAAATTTAGTTGTAGTTAAACCAAATTTAATATATTCATTATTGTTATCTATAATGTTATTAATTACACCAGAAATAATTATTTCGTTTATATCTACAATCATATATCAGTCCTTTCTTTTAATTAATTTTAATTATTTTAAATTTATATTTTTATATATATTTTATATTTTATTTTAATATTTATTTTATGGTAGAAAAATACTTCTACATCCCCTAGAAATATTTTGCTATACCCCTAGAAGATTATTTCTATACATCTAGCAATTTATTTCTTACCTCGTTTGATAGGTATATAGTTCTTTTATAATTAATTACTTTAATAATTACTAGGTTATTATCTTTAAGTTTTTTTAAAGCATTTGTTATTGTTCTTTTAGACACATTCATTCTAGTAGAAAAATACTCATTATTAGCATAGCACTCATTATTTAAGTTTAATGATATTATTAAAGACATTAGTATTTTTTCTGTTGCATTTAATTTTTCATTTTTTATAATAAAATCAGGAAGTATAGAATATTCACATTTTAATCTTTTATTCATATATCTTCCTATCTCTCTATTTCGTATGATTTATCATAATCATTATAAATAACTTTTTTATTTTGTTTATCGTATTCAAAATAAAGTATATCATTATATTTATCTATTACTTTAATTTTATTTCTATTAAGCAAATACAAATCAAAATTATCAGTATTTAAATTATCTTTTAAATATCTTAATATATAAAATTTTTCTATTGTATCTACTTTATTTTTTAATATATCTTCTTTACTTAATAATCTCATTTAATCGCTCCTTTCTTTAATTTTTCAACAAAAAAACTTGTATAGGTTTACAAGTCTTGAAGAAAAAAGAGTACAATATCCTTGTGTAAGCGTTTATTTTAAATCCTGCTCAAGGATTATGATCTTATATTATCTATAAGATTGTGATACTAACATAAATCTACGAACATTTACTGTATCACTATACTAGGTATTTATCCTAGTAAATGAATCATATACATTCCTTTGGAATACTCGTTATATATAAGATATTTATATTTTTCAAGTATTCCTAGATGCTTTTTTAATCCAACATTTGTTATTGATAACTCTTGTTGAATTTCACCAACATTTAGATGTAAGATATTTCTATCATATCCTTTTGAGTAAATATATGCGAATATTTTTTTACCCTCTGGATTGATATTTTTATCTTTCCATAATCTTGGTGGAACTTCTAGTCGTTTCCTAGCCAAATATTTTTGCCTCCTTTCTATGTAATTAACATTTGTTTTAAATTTGTTAACTTTAATTAACACAATACCAATATATATCATAATTACTAACTTGTCAACACTTTTATTAACATTTTTATTATTTTTGTTGACTTTTGTTAACATTTATAGTAAGATTAATGTGTGAGGTGTTAGAAATGCAAGAAAAAAAGATTGGTGAAATTATTGCCGAGCAAAGAGAAAAAGCAGGTTATTCTCAAAGACAACTTGCAAAAATTGCTAACATAAGTAATGCAGAATTATCTAAAATAGAATCAGGTGAAAGAGAATTACCTAATCCAAAGACTTTAAGAAAGATAAGTAATTATATTGATGTTAATTATAATGAATTAATGTATATGATTGGTTTAGGTATTGAAGTAAGTCCTCTTAATCCTTTTATTAAAGATTATTACTCATCTTTAAAAGGTGAAGAACTTAACGTTGCTGAAATAAATGTTTTAGGTAGTATTGAAAATGCTGAAAAGTTAGTGTCATCTTGTAAGAATAATTTAGAGAAAAAAGATATTACAGAACAAGAAATAGAATTATTAAACAATACAATTAAAGATACTGAATATCAAATTAATTCTTCAAGAGAAATTATTAAATTAATTCAAAGTATTAAAGTAAAGGAGAGAAATAAAAATGCAAAGAAGTGATTTAAAAAAGAATGCAATTAAAATTGCAATAGTGTTATTAAACTTATTTTTAATCGTTAGCTTACTTTTAGTTTTAGTATTTAAAAATGATTATGGTTATTCGTTGTATTGGGTTATATGTCCATTTTTACTTGTTGTTGTATTATTATTAATTAATAAATGGAGTGTATTAGGACTAAATGCAGATACAAAAGATTCAAAACTAATACAAAGATCATTTGATGATACAACAGTAGTATCTACTGTATTCTTTGGTTTAATATATTTATTAATTCAAGGACTACAAATGTGGAAAGAAGAATTATCAAGAAATTCATTTGTTATTATAGGTTTCTTTATAGTTGTTATTATTTATCAAATGATTACTTATTTAGCAATATATAATGCAAAAAAAGAAACAAGAGTATTATTAGAAAAAATTAATAAAAATGGAAAATAAAATTACGAACACGTTTTGTTAAAATGTAAATTTTAATGAAAGTGAGAAAAGTAATTTTATAATCAATGCTTTTGTGTTAACAAAAGAAAAAATAACCTAATGACTTTTCTAAAAGATTAGTCATTGGGTTATTTTCATAAGTAAAAGCGACGCACGTTTTGTTAGCAATGTTAATGAAAGTGGGGATAGCTTTTACTCTTTTTTGTGAAACAAAAAAAAGGCGACAATATTACTTACGAAGTTTGTAAGTTTGTCGCTTAATCGGGTTTCAAAAGGGTTGTCCCTTTGCACACTATTCCTAGTTGGCTCTGCCAACTTGGTAGTGTGTTATTAACTCGTCAAAAGAGTTAATCAAAACAACCGAGCCATTAGTTATGAAATTTCTTTTGGCTCGATTTAGTTTAGGTGTACTAATATTACTATTTATCAACAACAACTGTAGATAAATACTTATTTATACTATCTTCATTCGGATCAAAATTTTCATAAAGTTTCATTTCAAGGGTAGTCATTGTAGAATAATCATCCTTTGTAAATAACTTTATATTAATGTTGTTTTCATTACATAATAAAATTAAATCTTTTAAAGAAAATGATATATTATTTAATTTTTCTAATTCAGTAATATTATTAAGATTAATACAATTATCATTACAAATTATATCGCCATCTTCATTAATTACTTCTTTACAAAATACAGAATTATTTAAATCAATATAAAAAATATCTCCCCATTTTTGATTAATCTTTTCTGCATCACCAAGTCTATTAAAACCATTCATATTAGCAATAACAAGGTCTATGGTGTAACCAATAGTATTTCTATTTTCATTAATTATTTTAGACTTATATACATCAATAATGGTATTAAAAATCAATTTAGTATCATAATTATTTAATCCTAATTTATCTTTTCTTAAATTATCAATTTCATTTTTAATATTCATTTCTAATCTCCTTAATTTTATTACTTTTTACTAATTAAACTCATTCCTAATATTTTTTTCTTATTTCTAATTTTTTCTTCAATTTTATCTTTTTGTTTATTCATTTTTGAAAGCATATCTAAATTTTCATCCGTTTGTTCGTGCATCATTCTTACAGTTCTTTCAAATGACTTCCAATCAAAATTTCTTTCATCCTTGCGTCTTAAACAAAATATTAATATTACAATTCCAGATAATGCTATTACTATAAAAAATGCAATTTCTATTTTAGCAATTATTTCCTGTTCCATACAAATAGCCTCCTAAAAAATACTAGAATATTTAAAACTACTAACTCTAATCTTTTCTTAAAAAGAACTTTCTTCATTTTTTTAACCATATCCATATATAAGAAATAATCTATTTCATAATAAAGGGTATATTTAAAAAACTCTCTTTTGTTCCATTTTTTTCTTTCATCAATAATAACAAAAATTCCATATATTAAAATTAATATTATTGCAATAATTAATAGAACTATACTTTCTATTAAATCTTTATTCACACTAACCACCACACATTAATAATTATATAATGAAGCAATAAAAGGTATTCTTTTTGATAATTTGCCTAAATAATATATTCCTATACTTTCAAAAACAGATAATGTTAAAGTCATAGCAAAAACAATATTTGCACCACTTACAGTAAGTACATAGTCAAGTGGAATGTCATTTGCATTACAATAACTAATACTAAGATTGTAATTAAAACATATAAATATAAACATAATAACTAAACCAAGAATTATTAAAGTTGTTTTTAATAAATCTTTTAAATTGTATTTCACATTGCACCTCCTAATAATTTTTTTGTACTGCTATTAATATTATATCATCTTTTTCAACGATTGTCCCATACTTTTGCCAATAAATTTTAATTAAATGGGAAAATTAATTTGGTGAGATAATATGTATAATAATAATATAAAATTTTGTAGAGAAGAATTAGAAATGACGCAAAGTGAATTAGGATATGTTTTTGGGGTAAGTAAACAAACTGTTTCTGGTTGGGAAACAGCTAGTGATACTATACCATTTAATAAATTAGTTAAGTTTTCAAATATATATGAATATTCATTAGATTATATTTCTGGATTTACAAGAAAAAATACAAAATACAAAAAATCTGAATGTAATAAAGTAGAGATAGGAAAAAGATTAAAGTTATTGAGAAGAGAATTAAACCTTTCACAACAAGAACTTGCAGACGATTGTAATATTTCTCAAACAACATATAGTGGCTATGAAACAGGCAATTATCTAATTAATACAATAACAATATATACAATTTGTAAAAAATATAAGGTTTCTATGGACTGGATAGTTGGTAGGACAAATATTAAATACTTAAAATGATTGGGATGTTGCAATATGAAATTCAAAAAAATTAGAAATTTACGAATAGAACATAATCTAAATCAAGAAGAACTTGCTAAAATACTTGAAGTTAATAGATCAACTTATACAGGTTGGGAACTTGGGACAAATACTATTCCATTAAGAAAATTATTTGAATTAAGTAATTACTATAAAGTTAGTATAGACTATATAACTTGTTTAAATAAAAATAATAATTATATTTACAGTTCTGATAAAATTAATTTTAAAATTGTTGGAAAAAATTTAAAAGAGTTAAGAAAGGGTTTTGGCTTAACTCAAAAAGGTATAGCAAATTTATTAAAAGTTTCAGTGTCATCTTATACTTTATATGAACTAGGTAAAATATTAATTCCAACTTCTTACATTTATAAATTAGCTAAAAAATTTGAATGTTCGATAGATGAGATAATAAAAAAATATTAAATTGTTATTTATTTAATATTTTTTTATTATCCTGTATTAAATTTCTTAATTTTTCTGCTGCTTTTGTAATATCATCTGTAGATAATATTGGTCTTATCATTGCATAACCATCTATTTTTATATCTTTTAATCTTGGTATTGTATCCTTATTAATGCCTCCAATTACAACTACAGGAATTGTAGAAATTTGACATATTTTTTTTAATTCATCAATTCCTACTACTGTTGCATCACTTTTTGTAGTTGATTTAAAAATTGCTCCTACACCTAAATAATTTGCACCATCTTTGATTGCTTTTGTTGCTTCTTCAATATTAGCAACCGTTACTCCAATTATCTTTTCAGCACCAATTAATTTTCGTGCTTGAGAACAAGATATATCATTTTGTCCAATATGAATACCATCAGCATTTATTTTTTTTGCAATTTCAATATTATCATTAATAATTAATGGAACTTTATAAGTATCTGTAATTTTTTTAATACTAGTTGCTATTTTTAAAAATTCATTATAAGACTTATTTTTTTCTCTAACTTGAACGATACTTACGCCGCCTTTTATTGACTGTTCTACACAGTCTTCTAACAAATAATTATTATTCATTTCACTATTAGTGCATAAATATAAACTATAATCTATCATTTTTTACCAACACCTTTTTAATAGTGTTATTTTCAAAAATATAATTAAAATATTCATCATCTTCAGCATTCATTATTACATTAGGTAAATTATTTTTAAAACTTTCTTCTAGTTTTTTTAATTTATTAATATCTATTATATGTTTAAAAACTGCACAGTCATATATATCTTTTGGTCTATTTTCTGATTTGCACAAGAATAATGCTTCAGGTGTTATTGAATAATATTTAATTCCATTGTGGAATTTAGGACAACTTGAAAAACTTAATTCACTAATAGAAGGCGAATTATAAATATATTCAACATAACTCTGACCATTCTTATCTATAAAATAATCTTTTTGAATTATTGAATTATCTTTTTCTCTTACATACATAAAAACGGTTATTGGTATATCTATTATATCTTTATAATACATTTTTAACATTATTCTTTTTGTTCCATCTTCACGATCTCCAAGTTTTCTTTCAAAAGAGAAGTTATAATCATTACAAACTTGCTCTAACTTTGTTAAGTCATCCATATTAACAAAAACATCTAAGTCATGATGGTATCTTTCCAAATTTCTATCTACTAATAAATAAGAAAGAATTCCACTTGTATAATAATACTCAATATTATTTTCATTAAGCATCTTATTATATTCATCAAATATTTTGTATATTTGTTGGTGATTTTCTTCTAAATGGATTTTATTAGGATCTATTTTCATATCTTTTAACCAATTATATCTTTTAAATAAATCATCAATAGCTATGTTATATTCACTAGCAATCATACTTAATTTTTCTATTTTAATTTGTTTAGAACAACTATCGCTACATATATTATATATTAAAATATCTAATTTATCTTTTTCATTCATAATCATAACATTACCTCTTTTCTATGGAAACGGATGTGGCATATTTATTAATTCACTATTATAATCTAAATTCAATTTTTTTGGTACAAGGAAAAACCTTGTTGCTCCAAGTCTTGGATATAAATGGCTTTTATTTAGGTCGATTAAACTAGGTGCAATTACCTTAACAACTTTAATGCCCGTTTTTCTTATATCGTCTGTAGTCAATTCTTTATAATAAACATTTATATTTACTTTTTTCAGTTCTTTCAATAATTTATCAAATGAAATCTTTTCTTTTTCGTAATTTATTTTTTTGCTATCAAATAATAATTGATTAAAATTCTCTCCTTGATAATACAAAAAATGTTCATATAAAGTTTTAATTTTATTTGGATTATCTTGACGAACATCCATTATATTTAATGAATAGAAATAAGTAAATAAGCATTCCTTTAAAGATTTATTAATAGCATAGTCTGAATCTAAACTAGCACAAGCACCTATTCCATAATGTATATTGTTTTTTTCGTTTTTATATATAATTGATAAATAAATAGGTACTTTTATATCTGAATATAATTTATATATTTTAATATTATATTCTTTTTGAATCATTTTAATTAACTTTTTATTATCTCCATTTATTGATTTTATATTAATCTCTGGTGGATTTAATCGTTGCATAAAGTTAATCATTAATGCATCTCTTTCAATTAATTCTAATAAACCGCTTTGAAAGCATTCATTTAAAGTGAAACCAGCAGCCATACCTGTTGATGTAGTCTCAGCAACTGTTTTATTTAAATCAAATGGTAAATAAATTAAACTAGCAGGCCAATATTTAAAATTTTCTTTATTATTAATATCATAAATTTTAGTCCATTCAATATTTTCACTATTTGGATTCAAAAATAATTCTAATTCTTTATATTGATTATCTGAATATAAGAAATAGTTATCAAATATATATTCCTTTTTTAAGTTTTCTTTTTTATCTTTTATAATTTCATTTTGCGGAATATAAGACATACAATAACGTTCTAATGCTTCTGCTAAACAACTAGTCATAGCAATTTTTTGACTTTCATTTACACCTAAGCCACCACTTGAAACCTCTCTGCTTAAATCAAATAGTGAAACAGTATTTGCACTTAAACATTGATACATATGTAGATTATATTTATCTAATTCGTGACGTTCCAACATAGCATTTACAATACCGAACTTGTCGCTAAATATATCTGCTAAATTTTTATATTCCTTACCTAAAATATTTATTATTTCTTGTCTATCTAATATTAGTTTATTTTTTTTCATTATCTTCACCTGGAACTTTTAAAATTGAATGTAAAATTATATTTCCTTTTTTATCTAATTCAATAATTTGATTACTTTTTAGTTCATTTTTATATTTTTTAATAAGTGAATCACATTTTTTCTTAAACATCTTTTTATATATTTTTGTTGTATATATACTATTTGATTTAATTCTTCTATAAAACGAATCTTTATAAAAGTTATGATCTATTATTGGTCCTATCAAATATGATTTTTTGGTTTTAGCAATCATAATTGACTTATTTTCAGTATTTCTAGTCTTTAAATAATCGCTATAAAACAAATAATTATTTTTTGCCATAACGAAGGCTCCTATTATCTTTTTTTGTCATAAGTTCCACAGCTTCTTCGCTAAATTTATCTAAATTTGATATTAGTCTATCTTTCTCTTTAGTTTTATCATTTACTGCAATAAACCATTTACCAATACTTGTATTCATAAAATTCTCTATTTCTTCAAAAGTTCTTGTCTGTTTAGTTTTATATAAAGGATCGCATACAACAAATCCTTTATCATCATAACCTGTTAATAGTATCGCATGATAAATGCCAGATAGTTCACCTGCTAATATAACTAGATTACCTTCTTGTAATTTCTGTTTTAATATATCAGTATTTATTGAAATACCATTTAAAACTTTGGCTCCATTATTTTTTGCAAATCCCAAGTATTCATTATATTCTTTCATTGCAGATTCAAAATCTTCTTTATTAAGAGCATTATGCTTATTTTCAAATAAATTATCGCTTTCATGATATATGGTAGTATCTAAATCATTTTTTGCCATATGAAATGCTAATGCAGAAAATGGAGTACCACTCATATATTTAGAACCATATATTCTATATAATCTTCTTTCATCATACCAATTTGCTTTTTCTATAACTTTATAATATTCTAATACCATCATCATACAAACAACAGCACAAGTATCACCACGTTGTTTATATGGTCTAACATTCTTTTCCATTTTTTGTCTCCTTTCATTTTTTAACATTTCTAATGAATTTATAATTACATCATTATTAAATTCATATATATAACCATTATTTTTTAAAATACCACTATTATTCAAATATTCTAGAACTTTTCTTCTAAATAAAAATCCTGAAACACCAATTAAATTTGATGCAATTAATTTTTCATCTAAATTATCATAAATAATTATATCTCTAATAGCTTTTCTATCACTATGCTCTAATGTAAAATAGAAATGTTGTGTTTTGTATGATTCGGGTATTTTATAATGCTTAATATCCTCTAAAATTTCTCTTTCTGACATTTGTAAATTATGACTAAATTTTTTTGCAAATCTAGACATAAATATTTTTTCATCCCCAGCATGATATTTTTTCAATAAATATTCTTTAAATTTATAAATATCAGCATCTTTAGTTTTAAGTAAATATATATAAAATAAATGGTCAATTTGATATTGAGCAAAAAAAGTTTCTATTGGTGGAGTAATTAACATTACATTGGCATTATTTAATGAGATATTTTCATCTGAAACATTAATACATTGACAGTTATAATCTAAATATTTTTTTATTGCACCTGACATTACAAGTGTTGCTTCATCAACCAAACAAGAAGTAGAATATATTTTTATTATATCATCTATTTCTTTCGGTGATAATTCCATAGAATCTTCTTTAACTATTTTCTCAAAAGCAGGTTCTAATAATAATTCATAATAAGAATTATGCCAATTCCATCTTGTCTTTAATCTATGTAAAAATTCTTCTGGTCTTTGATGAAGTTCTTTTTGCATTAAATTGCTTATTTCGGGATTAGATTCTGCATAGTATCTATTAGCATTAAATAATTGTTGTTCCATTATTTCATCTATATTTATTTTTAAATTTTCTGGGATAATTTTGCTCTTTATATTTTCCATTTATTAAACCTCCTATGAAAGTCATAGATTTTTCTATGACCTAATTAATTTATGATAATTATGCAGTACATAACATATCATATTTTCTATTGAATTTCTTCATTAATCTTCTCATAATTTCACCTCCTCGAATGATACAAAATGATTAATTTATCCTTTTGTATTAGTTTTTTGATAATGAGATCGCTATAAACTCATTTTTTTTATATATAATATTTTTGTCAAAAATTATTATTTTGTTAATGAATAATGAAACAAATTTTATTTTTTATTAAATTCTTTAATTTTTCTTTTTGCTAAACTCGTCTGTGCTTTATCAATCCAATCTTCTCTTGGACCATAAGATAAATCATCAGTAATAATTCTTACTCTATCTTTATTTTGAAGCATATAATCTATTGGAACATATTCATCATTAACAAATGCTCCAACCATTGTATTCCCTATATCAGTATGTATCTTATATGCAAAATCTATTGGGGTTGAACCTTTTGGTAATTCTATTATATCACCTTTAGTTGTATAAACATAAACTCTATCAGCAAATAATTCTGTTTTAACTTGATTCACAAACTGTTGATTATCACCAAACATTGAATTAATTTCTGTTAACGATTTAAAAAATTGAAATTTTTGTTTTAAATCATCTTGCATAATATCTCTTGCTTTTCCCTTTTGCTCATCCCAATATGCAGTAAGACCAAATGAAGCAACTCTATCCATATCAAACGTTCTTATTTGAGTTTGAACTAATCTATCATCCGGACCAAAAACTGTTGTATGTAAACTTTGATACATATTTGTTTTTGGATTACAAATATAATCTTTAAACTTATCATTTATTGGATGATATTCTTTATGTATCGCACCTAATGTATAATAACAATTAGCAACCTCATCTACCATTATTTTGAGTGCCAATAAATCATGTATATCAGATAATTTATGTCCTTCATTTAATCTCTTATATATTCCATATATATTTTTAGTTCTAACTTTAATCTCATTTGGAATATTATTATCATTAAGTAATGTTTGTATTTTATATAACATTTCTTTTAAACAATCATTACTTGTTTCTTCTAGCTTTATTTTTCTTTCCTCAATTTTTTTATACATATCTGGTTTTAAATACCTAAGTGATAAATCTTCTAATTCACTTTTTATTCTATATGCACCAATATAATAAGCAAGTGGCACAAATATTTCCATTGTCTCTAATGCATTTTCCTTTTGTTTAAATTCTGATTTAAATTGTAATGTTCTCATGTTATGAAGCCTATCAGCAAGTTTAATAATAATTATTCTTACATCTTCTGTAATGCCTGTTATTATTTTCCTAGTATTTGCATAATTCTGATCTTGTTTAGAAGAAAAGTTCATTTTAGATAATTTAGTCACGCCATCTACTAAATTAGCAACATTTTGGTTGAAATCATGTGATATATCTTCCTTAGTAATATTTGTATCTTCCAAAGTATCATGTAATAATCCTGCACATATTGTATCTCTATCAGCATGCATTTCAGCAAGTATATAAGCAACATTTAATGGATGACTAATGTATGGCTCGCCACTTTGTCTCATTTGTCCTGAATGCAAATTATCAGCATAATTATAAGCACTTTTTACAATCTCTATTTCCTCTGGATTATATTCTTTTAATTTTTCTAATAAATCTTGTAATGTAATATTATTCACTAAAACACCTCCTAAATAAAAAATAATCGGTGCCAAAAAACACATATTATAATGTTTCGACTGACACCGATTTTGAAATATTATTTTTATTTGAATATGAATAGAAGCATGAGTGAATTGTGTTAGTATAATATTTATTTCTAGCACTTAATTTTTTTGAATAATCAATCATGATTTTATCAATTAATCTAATCATACTAATATACCTCCCAAATAAATTTAAACTATATTTTATCATTTTTTCTAGGAATGTCAATATGCTTTTCAAAATAATGTTGAATATTTTCATATTTTTTTATCTTTCTAACTCAAAATCATCTTTATCTTTTTCATTATAAGTATTTTTATTAGATTTCATATAACTAGGTATGTTGGCATAATCAAATAATTCATCTTCTTTATCAGTACCTTTTGAAATATCATAAACATCATCTGAATTAAAATCTTTATTGTCATAATATTCTATTATTTCGCTTGTAGTATCGTTTTTAGACTTATCATTACCAAATAGTAGTATCTTTCTAAAAAAGCATTTTATAGCCTCTAAAATAGCTGAAATATATGATTTTAAATTGTTGTTTTCCTCTGTTAAATTATGATTTCTAGTTTTTAATGATTTTATTTCTCTTTGCATACTTTGATTTTCTTTTTCTAATGTTTGATGGCTTTTAGTATAGTGATTAACTTCCGAAAATAACTCTTGTATTTTTGGTTCTAATTCAATTACTTTTTTTGTTTCATTAATAACTTTATTCATACTATCAAAAGTATCTTTTTCAATAAGTAATTGTGTTTTACTAAAAGGAACTTTTTTAGTTGTTTTCATTTTTTCATCAAATTCATTCATAACATTATCTAATCTTTTATTAATATTTTTAACTTTGTTTTCATAATATCTAGTAGTTTTCTTTAACTCTTTTGTTTTTTGATGTTTAGTATCACTATTTTTAATACCTCGTTCTAAATCATATCCTTTTTCAGTTAGTCTTTGATGATATTTATCTTGTAATTCAGATAAATGTATTTTATCTTTTATATATTGTTTTTTAGAAATAGTATATCTTTCAGTATTAGTTCTTTTATCTAGTTTTTTAACAAGTGGTATAACTACACAATGTAGGTGTGGTGTTTCTTCATCTAAATGAATAACAGAATGTAATACTTGTTCTTTCTTATATCCTAAATCTTCATAAACAAAATCCATACAAGTATTAGCCCAATTTATAATATCTTCTCTTGTCATATTATCAAAAAACTTGTGTGTAGCTGTAAATAGCAATTCATCTGCAACTACATTTCTAGACTTATTTAACATCTCTGTAAACGTTCTTTTTCTTTCTTTTCTTTCAGTTTTCATTTTCTCATTATGTTCTTTTTCATATTCTTTTGTTATTTCTTTAAAGCCTTTTGTATAAGTAGTATTAATTGGTACAAGTTCAATGTTATCTTTGCTTAATTCTAATTTAATATCAGGATTAGAATTATATGCTTGTTTTTCTCTATTATTATGTGATCCTATTTGTCTTAAATCGCTCATAGTCATAATAGGTTCACTTCTAAATATTGCATAATTTAAATTCATTTATCGTTCCTCCAATCTTTAAACTTGCATAGTAAAAAAAGATATGGGTTTTTCTCATATCTTCATTACATGTATTTTTATATAAATTCTTTTAATTTTTATTATAATTACAATAACTTCTTATTTTACATTTTTCACAATTTGGATATTCACCACATATATTTGCTGACCTTAATAAACAAAATTGTATTAATATTGATTCAACAACTATTTCATCACAATTATTAAGATTTGCTATTTTTTTAATAATATTTAATACTTGTTGTTCTGTAGCATTTTCATTTTCTACAATTCCTAGTCTATGATTTCCAAATAATCTTTTAAGTTGAACACTGTTTTTACAAGTATTAATACCAATCCGCTTTAAATAATCATAAGCAAATGCTCGTCCAACTTGTGCCATTTTGTATTTTCCATCATTTAACATATTAGCAATATCATTAGGAGTTTCAATACTCACAAAGTTATCTAAACTTCCATAATCTTTTTCTATTTTTTCTAAAACTATTATATTTTTTGATAATGATTTCATCTGATTATTAATCATAGGATTTGTACAATGAATATTCCTTAATTTTTTTACTAAAATATTTGGATCTACTATTTTTAAATAATTTTTATTATAATTATGAAATATCTCATCAATAGCATTCATATTTTCTCTTATATTATTATCTCCCCATCTATGATTAGAAAGCTGTGCTATTATTAATGCTTTTAAATGTTCTTCAAAGGTATATTTTTTACCTTTTTTTCTTAAATTAACACTATTAATTAAATCTTTAATATCTTTCATATAATCATAATTAATTTTTTCCATACTTAATTTTATAAGAGGGTATATTGTTTTTAATTCCGTATCTTCTAATAAAGTAATTTTCTTTACTAATTCATAATTAGGATTATATGCTATTTGATTATTAATACAATCTTTTAAAATCTTTATAATTTCTTCATTAGATAAGTAATTAACTTTCTCAATAGGGAATATAATTTTATTTACCTCAACATATTTTATCAGTAAAGGTATTAACTCAGGATTTTTAAAAATTTGCTCATCTTTCATAAAAAAATATCTCACTTTCTTAAATTTAGTCTTTAACTAATAAAGTGAAATATTGTCTAAATCCTTATTTTATGGGTTTTATTTATTTTTCTTTTGGGGTATCACATATTCACGAACACCCAAGGAGTCATAACATACCTAGGCCCATTTTCATCTTCATATCCCTTCGCGGCTTTAATTACATAACCAACACAATCAATCATTCTAATATTCGCAGAAAAATCTTCAATTTGTATTTTAGTTGCAGTCGCTGGAATAAATTTAGGTTCAGTAGTCATAATTGTTTTACCACCCGCAGATTGTGGTAACTCATCCATTGCTCTTCTTCTTTCTGATTCATCAGCAATATTAGGAATAACTAATGACTCCATAAATTTCTTAATGAAGGTACTTTTTCCTGTTCTAACTGCCCCAACAACACCTAAATAAATATCTCCTCCGGTCCTTGTACCAATATTTTTTATAACATCTATTTTTTCCATATTATACCTCTTTCCTTTATTCATTAAATACTATGTAACTAAACATCAAATATACCAAAAAGAACCTAAAATTAATTAAGTTCTCTCTTTCTTTTTCTAACTAAACATTCCTTAATAAAATAATTGTATAAATTATCCATATTATCCAAATCCTCTGGATGAAATTGTACCCCTAAAACAAAATGATTATCATCAATATATTCAATTGCTTCAATATAATTATCATCACTCTTTGCACTAATAATGAAAGGATAACTAACATCTTCTAAAACGAATTTATGTCTAGAATTAACAAGCATTTCATTTCCAAATAAATAATACAAAATACTATCTTTATTAATATTAATTTTATGCATCCTATTATAATGATTATTAACTTTTACTAAAGATTCCTCTCCCTTATTATTACTATATAAACCAATAATCTGATGTCCCATACAAATACCTAAAACAGGAATATTATTATTAATTGCATACTCTAATATCTTATAATGATATAAAAATATATCAGTTCCCCCTTGAAAAACAATACCATCACAACACTTAATAACATTATTATCAAAAGAATTATAATTATCATACATCATAATACCAATAGTATTACATTTATTATTAAAATATCTTAAATTATTTACACTTACACATTCATATTCCTTATCATTAATATTTTGTCTAGTTGAAACAATTCCTATTGTCAAATTATTCATTAAATATATTTATCTAAATTTTTAGGAACCTTATCATTTATAATTGCATCAACAATTTTTTGTTCCTTTTCCTTAGATACCTCTCTCCCAGTCATTTTAGAAATATCCCCAATTACCTCTTTTATTACCTTTTCATCTTTCATATTTGCACCCTGTAATTTACTTGCCAAAGATAAAATAGTCTCCTTATTTACATTAGTTTTATTCTCTATTCTCTTAAAAAAACTATCTGAAAATCCCATAAAAAACCTCCTAACATATAATATGCAAGAAAGTTTCTTTTTGTTATATTTAACTATATTAATTAATAAAAAACCCTAAATGAAATAACTCACTTACGGTTTAATATCTAATTTTTATAATATATCTTTAATTTTCACCTTTACTTTTAAATTGCAAAATAATCGGAGTACCTTCTAAATCAAAATTTTCCCTTAACTTATTTTCTAAATATCTTTCATAAGAAAAGTGTACTAGATTTTTGCTATTAACATTAAATGTAAATTTCGGAGGCATTGTACCAGACTGATTTACAAAATAAATCTTTAATCTCTTTCCCTTATAAGAAGGTGGAGCATTAAGAAGCACTGCATCTCTAATAACATCATTTAAAATACTAGTCTTAATTTCTTTTCTAGAATTTTCATAAACCTTTTCAATTTCAGGCATTAAAGTATGAATTCTCTTTTTAGTTTTCGCAGATAAAAATACTATTGGAACATAAGACAAAAATTGAAATTCACTTCTTACTAGTTTAGTATAACTACTAATATCATTTTTATCATTTACAGTATCCCATTTATTTACAACAATAACCAAAGGTTTACCACTCTCAAGAGCATAACTAGCAATATGTTTATCGTGTTCTATAATACCTTCTTCAGCATTAATCACAAGAACACATACATTACATCTTTCAATTGCTTTCATACTTCTTAAAACACTATATTTTTCGATAGATTCATATACTTTACCTTTTTTTCTAATTCCTGCTGTATCAATTGCCACATATTCCTTTTTTTCATAAGTAAATGGTGTATCAACTGCATCTCTAGTAGTACCTGCCACATTACTAACAATTGCCTTTTCTTCATTAAGTAGGGCATTTAATAAACTACTTTTACCAACATTAGGTCTACCAATAATAGCAAATTTAATTCTATCATCATCTTCTAAAACAACTTCATTCTTTTTAAAATCTCTAGTAACAGTATCTAATAATTCAGCAATACCTAAATTATGTTCTCCACTAATACCAATAATATTTCCAAAACCAAGTTCATAAAAATTATAAATATTATTGTCTCTTTTAATATTATCTAATTTATTTACTGCAACAATAACATCTTTACCTGATTTCTTTAATATGTCTCTTATAACAAAATCATTTTGATTTAATTCCTCTTTACCATCAACAATAAAAACAATAACATCTGCTTCATCAATAGCAATTTCTGCTTGAATTTTAATCTCATTATTAAATAATTCCTTACTAACATCAATTCCACCAGTATCAATTAAATGAAACTTATAATCATTATAATTAACATCTGCATAAATTCTATCTCTAGTAACACCTGGAGTATCTTCAATAATAGATATTTTTTTACCAACAATTCTGTTGAAAACTGTACTTTTACCAACATTAGGTCTTCCTACTAATGCCACTGTAGGTATTTTCATATAGTATCACCTCGTTCATAAGTGATATTATATCATATAAGTCAAATATTTGCTAGTTTTATTCCATTATTAATAACATTATTAATCTCACTACTATATAAAATCAAAGAATTATCAAGTAAATTCAAATAATCTTTATTATCAATATCATTAATAATCTCTAAATAAAACCTATCATTATAATAATAAATATTCTGATTTAATAACTTATTATCTCTCAAATAAAAATAATCAACCTCATATAAAAAAGAAACATTCAAATTAAATTTAATTCTAATATCTACCAAATCACCCAAATATTCATTATCACATCTTTTTACCTCAATAATCATTCCATATAACTTATCAATATAAATATTAAAAGTAACTTCTCCCTTAATATGATATTTCTTTAAAATATTTTTAAAAATCCCCTCAATAAACTTACCAACCTCATCGTGATTATAAATATCAAAATCCAAATAATTATTATATATCTTAATAATATAATAATCATTATCAATAACATTACATATCATAATTCACCTAAAATAATGTATGTAAAAAAAAATATTTGGTACTAATATTCCAAATATTTCTCTATTTTTTCAAAAGACTCACTACGACCTATCTTAGTAATCGTAGAAAATAAAATTAAATCATTCTCATTTTCTATATTTAAAGTCTTAATAATAGTCTTCTTATTCTTATCGTGTAAACTCTTCTTAACCTTATCTACTTTAGTAGCAATAATTGTAACAGGTATATTATAATGCTTTAAATAATTATACATAAGCACATCATCATCAGTAGGTTTATGTCTAAAATCCACTAACATAAATACCATTCTTAAATTTTCTCTAGATTCCAAATACTCTTCGATAATCATACCAAATTTCTTTTTTAAACTCTTTTGTACCCTAGCAAATCCATAACCTGGAACATCTACTAAATAAAATGAATTATTAATATTATAAAAATTCAAAGTTTGAGTTTTACCAGGTCTTGCGGAAGTTCTAGCAAAATTCTTTCTATTAATTAAAGTATTTATAAAACTACTCTTACCAACATTACTTCTTCCTACTAATAAGAATTCACATTTATTATCAGTTGGATACTGACTTCTTCTTACCGCAGATATAGTCAATGTAACATCATTAATTTTCATAAAAAATCACCAATATAATTTTAACATAAAATGACAAAATAAGCAAATATCACAAAAAATCTAGAAAATTTAATTAAATTTCTAGATTAAAACTTATTAATCTTATTAAGTAAAGCATTCTTATCAATAGGTTTAAATAAATAATCACTAAATCCTT
>OJAW01000393.1_pt1 | contig 32160 bp, 37 predicted proteins | sample 1589151 | NCBI WGS metagenome assembly OJAW01 (sample SAMN03283290) | human gut metagenome | biome: human-associated habitat; material: feces | host: Homo sapiens | place: Peru | collected 2012
TTCATAACAGCGTTGATTAATTTAGTAACTACTTTTGAATTGTATATAGGATCTGGTAAAACATCACGTTTAATTGCACGTCTTTTACGCATATTTTTTCCTCCTTATATTATTATTTTTTTGGTTTTTTAGCACCGTATTTACTTCTTGATTGTTTACGATCATTAACACCTTGAGTATCTAATGTACCACGAATGATATGATAACGAACACCGATTAAGTCTTTAACACGGCCACCACGAATTAGAACAACGCTATGTTCTTGTAAGTTATGTCCTTCACCTGGAATGTAAGTATCTACTTCACGTCCATTTGAAAGTCTAACACGAGCATATTTTCTTAATGCTGAGTTTGGTTTCTTTGGTGTTTTAGTACCAACACGAGTACATACACCTCTCATTTGTGGATGATCAGTTTCTGTAGTCTTTCTTTCCATACTATTAAATCCAACGTTTAATACTGGACTTTTCTTCTTCTTAGTTTTATCTTTTCTTTTAGATTTAACTAATTGATTAATTGTAGGCATATTTTTTCTTCCTTTCTAAGCACACATCCTGGTGTGTTGTAAATTACTTAAATTAAGGTTCTATCTGGGATAGAACCAAAATTAAATGCATTAATAATATAACATTAAGATATTTTTATGTCAATATATTTTTAAGCTTTTTTAGGTATTTTTACAATAAATTTATACCCTTTTATTAGTTTATGTTTAATAAAATAAAAAAAGTATAAAATATACTTTTTTTAACATGCATCTGTACAAGTAGATGATTTTGTATCATATAACGAATTATATCCTTTAGTAGTATATTTTTCGCACTTTAGATAAGGATTATATTTTAATAATGACATTTGGGAAGTTATTAGAACGTATCCCGTACAAGTATCACCATTGATAACATTATTAATTTCATATCCGTTATTTTTTAATTCGGTTATGGATATATAAGCACCATCTTTTAATTCAACAGGTTTTACTCCATAATAGCTTTGAGCCTCAAATTTAATTTTTTCTTCCAATGATCTGTATTCTTTATTTTGTCTTTTTATGGCAAATCCCACTGTTGTTAAAGTTCCAACTAAAAGAATTGCAAATATTGTCCATATAATTAAAATTTTCTTCATTATTTTATTACCTCACTTATATAAACTTTATTATTTACTAGATTAACTGGCACATTTTGATAAAATTTATATATATAATAAATAGCAAAAAATAATGCACATATTAGTATAGACATAAGAAATGCCATCATAGCAAATCCCCAGCCTTTTTGATTTAATTTCATAATTATCCCTCTTTATTGATTAATTTTATATCAATTATATAATAATTATACTTTATAAAATTAAATATAGCAAATAAAAAAACCTTTAAAAGGTTTTTTATTAAGCTAATTCTACGGTAGCTCCAGCTTCTTCTAATTTAGCTTTAATTTCGTTTGCTTCATCAACTGAAACATTTTCTTTGATGTTTCCACCATTGTCAGCAACACCTTTAGCTTCTACTAATCCTAAACCAGTAATTTCACGAATTACTTTGATAACTTGGATTTTAGCAGCTCCAGCGTCTTTTAATACAACAGTTTTTGTAGAAGGTCCTTCTTCAACAGCAGCAGCAGGTGCAGCAGCAACAGCTACAGCAGATGGATCTACTCCGAATTCCTCCTTCATAGCGTCAACTAATTCTTTAACTTCAAGAATAGTCATTTCTTTTAATGAATTAATAAAATCTTCTTTTGTAATTTTAGCCATTTTCTCTTTTTCCTTTCTTTTTAAATTACTTTTCTAATCCTTCAGCATATAAATTTAATGCTATAGATAGATTTTTAACGTGTTCTATCATACCACCTGCAAGCATAGTAAGTAAGCCTTCCATTGATGGAATACTAGCATATTCATTGATAGTATCAATTCCAACAACTTCACCATTGATAATTCCTGAACGAATTTCAGCGCATTTATGATCTTTTGTAAATTTTGATAAAACCTTTATTGGTTCTAATAATTCTTTACCAAATATAATAGCATTTGGTCCTTCAAGAACATTTGCCATATCTAAATTCATTTCATCTGTAGCTCTTCTTACTAAAGTGTTTTTATAAATCTTAACTTCGCCGTTAGCTTCTTTAAGTTTACTTCTTAATTCAGCCATATCAGCAACTGTTAATCCTTGGTAAGAAAATAATACTACTGATTCTGAATTTTTGATTTTGTCAGCAATTTCATTAACTACTTCTCTTTTTGCGTTAAGAATTTTTTCACTTGCCATATTCTTCCTCCTTTTGTTTTTTATAAAAAAACTTTCCATGAGGAAAGTTATAGTTAATTTCTATGCTTTCCTCGGCAGGATTATTAAGCGATTGCCCCTGCTTTCTTCGGATAAAAAGTTTTTTTAACGAATTTAATATACTACATATTTAACTATTTGTCAAAAGAATTAATATTTAATTTAATTCCAGGACCCATAGTTGTACAAATTGAAATACTTTTAACGAATACTCCTTTAACTGATTTAGGTTTATTCTTTAAGATAGTATTTACAAAATATGTAAGGTTTTCTTGTAAAGCTTTATCTTCAAAAGATACTTTACCGATTACTCCGTGAATGTTTCCTAATGAATCAGCACGATATTCTACCATACCTTTTTTAACATCAGCAACTGTTTTTGCAGGTGTAGGTGTAACTGTTCCAGTTTTAGGGTTTGGCATTAATCCTTTTGGTCCTAAAACTTTACCAATTTTACCTAAAGCAGGCATCATTTCTGGTGTAGCGATTATTACATCATAATCAAACCAGTTTTCATTAGAAATTTTATCAATTAAATCTTGATCTCCAACAAAGTCAGCACCTGCTTCTTTTGCTTCAGTAGCAGCTGCTCCTTTAGCTAGAACTAAGATTTTCTTTGATTTACCAGTTCCGTTAGGAAGTACGATTGAACCTCTTAATTGTTGATCTGACTTTTTAGTATCAATATTAAGATTCATTGCAACTTCAACAGAGCTATCGAATTTAGTAATACTAGTAGTTTTTACTAATTCTATTGCTTCAGCTAAGTCATAAACTTTAGTTTTATCAACTTTACTAGAAGCTTCCACATATTTCTTTCCTAGTTTTCTCATTATTTTTCCCTCCAATCGTGGTTAATTGCGGATAATTAATTTTCTTCTTTTTCTTCTTTATTTTCGCTAATAACTTCTACTTCAGCAGAAGTGTTTGCAATAGATTCTTCCATTTCTGCAAGTTCAGCGTCTCTTTTTGCCATTTCTTTTTCTTCTTCGGCTGCTTCTTTAGCTTGTTCAGCTAATTCAGCATCATTTAATCCTTTAACAGCTATACCCATGTTACGAGCAGTTCCTTCAATAATATTCATTGCTGCTTCAATAGTATAAGCATTAAGATCTGGCATTTTGATTTCTGCAATCTTACGTAATTCATCTTGAGTAATTGTTGCTACAACTTCGTTTGCTCCTTTTTTAGAAGCTTTTTGAATTTTTGCAACTTTCTTTAATAAGAATGCAGCTGGTGGAGTTTTTAATACAAAATCAAATGAACGATCATCATAGATAGAGATTTCAACAGGTAAAACATCTCCCATTTTATCTTTAGAAGCATCGTTAAATTTTGTACAGAACTCTTGTAAATTAATTCCAGCAGGGCCTAAAACTGTACCAACTGGTGGTGCAGGTGTAGCTTTACCAGCAGGAATTTGTAATTTAATTCTCTTTACGACTTCTTTTGCCACGAAAAACACATCCTTTCATATTTTCGCTTAGTGGTATATGGGCTAATCCGCATTCCCCTCCACTTGCATTTATATAAAAATATATAATTGCATCTAAGATAATATCACAACTTTGCCTTGTTTTCAAGTATTATTTTTGTTTTGTCCGAGTTTGTTCTAATAGTTTTTTCTTCTTTGTATACATTACGTGCATTATTTCATCACTGGGTTTTTGTTTCATATCATTTATTACTCTAAACCAATATTGGTATTCCTTATATTCTGCTTCATTAGTAAGCTCTAATTTATGTAAAAGTTGATGAGCTTTGACTGTTAATAATGCTCCATTTTCAACTGTTTCTGTACCGCCGTTACGATCTTCTTTAATATGATGGTATGTTATATGATTATTTTTAGTTACTTTAAATCCCATCCAATCAACAGTTGGTTTACCATATATTTTATACATTTCAATTAATATTTCTGGATTCTTCATATTATTTATTTTCCCTTGGTTTTATAGTTAATTTTTTGTTTTGCTCTTTTAGTTGTCTTTTATTAGAGATGTCATATTCTAGTTTATCTTTTAAACTGTACATAATTTGCATTATCTCAAAAGTTGGAGAACATTTCATATCATTAATTAAACGAAACCAATAATTATATTCTTCATATAATTTTGAATCTAAAACTTCAATAGTATGTAATTTAGCATGAGCCTTTTTGGTTAAAATGGCACCGTTTTCAAGGCTAGCGTCGCCTCCATCTTCAGCTTTAACAATATGATGATAGGTTAATGTATTTTCTTCACTCACTTCAAAACCCATCCAATCAATTTTAGGTTTACCATATATTTCAAACATTGTTGTTAACACAGATTTGTTTCTCATAATAAGCCTCCCTGATATTATCATATTATCATAAAAAAAGTTTAATGAGAACCATTAAACTTTATTTGATTGCTGATACTTGGAATAATTCTACTTCAACTGGTGTTTCTTGTCCGAAAAGGTCAATTAGAACTGTTAATCTACTATTTTCGATATCAAGATTATCAATAACACCTTCCATGCCTTTGAATGGACCATCAACAATTGAAACTCTTGTTCCAACAGTTAACTCTTTATCAACATCCATTCTTGTCATTCCCATATTAGCTAATATTTTATCTATTTCTTGAGGTTTTAATGGAGTTGGTTTAGCACCTTTTCCACTTGATCCGATGAAACCAGTTACTCCTGGAGTATTTCTAACGATATACCATGCTTCATCTGTCATAATCATTTCTACTAAAATATATCCTGGAAACATTTTTTTAGTTTTTTCTTTAACGCTTCCATCTTTCATTGTTTCTTTAACAGTTTCTTCTGGGATAATAATTCTAAAGATATAATCTTGGAATCCCATAGATTCTGTACGCATTTCTAATTTTTCTTTAACTTTAGATTCATGTCCACTATATGTGTTAACAACATACCATTCTTTTTCCATAAATTATAACCCCTTTACTAATGAACTTATCCACGCAAATAATGCATCTAAACCATAAAAGTATAAACCAAATATAACAACAAATGCTAATGTTGCAATACTATATTTAAGCATATCTTCTTTAGTTGGCCATTTTACTTTTTTTAATTCAGCTTTTACTTCCTTAAAAAATGATTTCTTTGGAGTAGATACTTTCTTTTCTTTTTTTACAATTTTCTTTTGAACTTTTTTAGGTTCAACTTTTTTTGTTTCTTCTTTAGTTTTTGCCATTTTTACACCTCATTTTTTTTCAAATAAAAAACACCTTTTCGTGCTTAAATGTAATATATCACATTTATTATTATAAATCAAGTAAAAAGATTTATTACTTATCATAATAAATCTTTTATTTTATTGCGTATTCTTTGAATAGTATTGTCTATTTGTTTTGGTTCTTTATTTAATATTTTAGCAATGTCTTGGTAACCAAAACCATTTATAACTAATTTATAAACATCTTTTTCAAATGGTGATAAATCATCATTTATTTTTTTTGTTAATTCTTCTAGTCTTTCTTCATTTTCCATTTTATGTAGAGGATCTAAAGAACTATCACCTAATATTTCTTCCAAAGGTCTTTTAAATGCTTCATATTCAGCTTCTAAACTGTAAGCTTCAGTATTTACTTTGTTTTTAGTTGTTTCAGCTTTGCGAATACAATTTTGAATTTTTCGTTCAACCACTAGAGATATAAATGTAGGAAGTGATGTGCTTTTATCTGATGAATATTTAATTAGAGCATCTGTAAAAGCTAACATTGCTTCTTGTTTGACTTCTGATATATCAATACCTAAAGCATAAATAGTTCTTTTATATTTAGCTAAAATTATAGAAATTATATAACTATATTTATCATATAAAATATTTTTAGCATCTTCATCATTTTCGGAAAACATGGTAATTAATTTTTCGTCATTAAATTCCATTATTCACCTATTCCAAAAATTAATATACCTGCTGAAACGGAAGCATTTAATGAATTTACTTTACCTTTCATTGGGATACTTATAATTAAATCACTATTCTTTTTTACTAATTGACTTACTCCGAATCCTTCTGAACCAATAATTAAACATACTTTATCAGCGTAAGTAACTTTACGATAATCTTCACCGCCTGCTTCGGCAGCATAAATAAAGAAGCCTTTTTCTTTTAATTTATTAATGGCGTTTACTAAATTATTGACCATTATGATGTTTACTCTTGAAATAGCACCAGTGCTAGTTTTCATAACAGTTTCATTAACTAATACAGAACGATCTTTAGGAATAATTATATTTTTAATACCTTTTGCTTCACATGAACGAATAATTGCTCCAAAGTTATGAGGATCTTCTAGGTGATCTAACATTACTACAAAAGTATCATCAGTTATATCATCTAGAGTTCCATATACATAGTCATATATTTCAATAATAATACCTTGATTGTTTGGTAACATTTTATCTAATACTTTAGGATCGGTATTAACATATTTTAAGTTAGATTTTTTTATTGTTTGGATTATTTCTTGATCTTTAAAGTTAGAACTAAGATATACTTTTTTTATTTTACTTTTATCGGTTTCGTTAAAAACGTTTTTTCCACATACTCTCATTTTAATATTCCTTTCATAATTTCTTCTAATCTATCTTTATTATTTTGATATAAATAGCCAATTAAACATTCAAAGCCAGTAGCTTTATGATATGTAACTATATCTGTTGATTTACTTTTATGACTAGGAGCATTACGTCCTTTTCTTACAATTTCTTGTTCTTCATCTGTTAAAAGATTATTATTTATTAATTCTTCTAAAATGGTTTTTTGAGAAGTTGCTGATACATATTTTAGGGATTCTTTTTGTAAATCATTTACATTACATACTCCTTTGTTTATTAGGTATTCTCTTACATATAGTTCATAGACGGCATCTCCAAGATATGCCATTATTAAGTTTTGCATAGTCATCACGGGAAAAATATAACACAATTTTAATTAAAAGTAAAATAAAAGAGTTAATATATTTTTTGGGATATTAACTCTTTATTATTAATTATTCTTGTATTTTCAGGGTCTAATTTTAAGGCTTTTTTAGACCATTTAAGAGATGTTTTATAATTACCTAAGTAATATTCACAAACACTTAATAAATCTTCTACAGTGCCATTATAACAAGCTGGATCATTAATATATGACTTATTGTTATTATTTTGATTTAAACACATAAGTAAATAAGATTTAGAAGCTTTATAATTATTCATAAGATAGTATACATAAGCTGTTTCAAAATAAGGTTCTCTTTTAGTAGAACATTCACTTATGGATCTTAAAGCATGTTTTAAAGCTTCAGGTAAATTATTAAGCTTTGTGTAACATCTTGATATAAATCTTTCAGAAGCACATCTTTCTTCATCCCAAGTACTTGTAGGCATTGATAAATGTTTTTTTAAAGTAGTAATGGCATCGTCATATTTACCATAAAACATATATTCTCTGCCTAGATAATGCATGTTGCGGTCGTTGTTGGGGTCTTCTTTAACAGCTAGTTCCAGAAGTGGTAAATAGCTTGATCTAGACTTTGTACTATCTGGATAATGTTTTAATGTTATTTCATCTAAGGTTACAATTTTTTCACCATTAAGTGAGCATTTTAATACTTCGTGAACTGGGTTTACCCAGGTGTAACCTTTTCTGGTATGAATTTTTTCTTGATAGAAGTTAACAGCAGGATTGCCGTATTTGTCAAAAGACCATATGTAGTTGTAACGACAACGATTTGCATTTTTGAATTTTTCTTCAAGAACTTGACGCCAACCTGGAGCAAATATTTCGTCTATATCTGTACAGACACAAATATCAACATCATCTGGAACCATATCTAATGATTTATTTCTAGCTACATCAAATCGCCATGGTTTAATTATTTCTTGTTTAACATGAACATTTAGTTTTTGAAGTAATTCAACAGTATTATCAGTTGAACCGGTATCTAAGACATAGATATCATCTGCTTCTTTCATGGAGTTATACCAACGATCTATAAATTTAGATTCATTTTTGATAATAGCGTATACTATTATTTTCATTTATTTTTATATTCCTTGTGGACCAGTCGGACCGGTTGGACCTATAGGGCCGGTTTCTCCTTGAGGACCGGTTGGTCCTTGTGGAATTGTTAGATTAAGAAAATAATTTGGAGCTGTTCCAGTTATGGATGCAGTTGCTTGAGTTCCTGGTTCACCTGTTGATATTGTTCCAATTGATAAAGTTGGTGTTTCACCTGCTTCACCTTGGGGACCGGTTGGACCAGTGGCTCCAGTTGCTCCGGCTGGGCCTGTTGGACCTGTTAATCCTTGTGGGCCTGTTGCTCCGGTTGGACCTATTAATCCTTGAGGGCCAGTCGCACCAGTTGGGCCGGTTTCTCCTTGAGGGCCAGTCGCACCTGTTGGACCTGTTAATCCTTGTGGACCAGTCGCACCGGTTGGACCTGTTACTCCTTGTGGACCAGTGGCTCCAGTTGGGCCTATTAATCCTTGAGGGCCAGTCGCACCAGTTGGGCCTGTTATTCCTTGTGGGCCAGTCGCACCTGTTGGACCTGTTACTCCTTGTGGACCAGTCGCACCTGTTGGACCTGTTACTCCTTGTGGGCCAGTCGCTCCTGTTGGACCTGTTACTCCTTGTGGACCAGTGGCTCCAGTTGGGCCTGTTGCGCCTTGCGGACCGGTAGCTCCTGCGATTCCTTGAATACCCTGAATTCCTTGCGGACCTGTGGGACCAATCGGACCAGGTGGTGCACAGAATGTGTAACAACATCCTAATTCATTATTACAATCGTTCATAATTTCACCTCTATATATTTTATGTTCCTTTGTGTATAAATGTGAAAAAAAAGATACGATTGTATCCTTTTAAATTTCTTTTATATATTTATATGCATTGATTGCAGCACTGGCGCCTTCACTAGCAGCAGTTATTATTTGATATATTTCTTTTTTAGTATTATCACCGCATGCATATAATCCTTTGATGGATGTTTCTTGATGTTCATCAACTAATATGTATCCTTTATCATTTGTTATTCCTAAATTTTTAACAAAATGAGTAATTGGACCATAATCATTATTTACAAATAATCCATCTACATTTAAATTTATATCTTTTAATTTTATTTCTGAAATTTTTTCATTTCCAATTATTTCGTTTATGTTTTGGTTAAAAAATACTTCTATATTTTCTAAATTATTAACTTTATCAACAAGTTCTTTTGATCCGATTAATTTTTCTTTATTAGATATTAAGTATAATTTTTTTACTAATCCAGATAAGTAGATTGCATCTTCTAGTCCTCTAGGGTTTGAACTATATAGTGCAACTGTTTTATCTTTATATAGACTGCCATCACATAAAACACAATAACTTACTCCTGGAAGATTTTCATTTGGTATGTTTAATTTTTGAGGTCCTCTTCCGGTAGCAATTATTACTGCTTTAGATTTATAGGTATTATTTGATGTTTCAATAACTTTGATATTGTCTTCAAGTGTTATATTCTGTACTTCTTCATTTACCATAGGTATTTTTAAATCTTTAAATTGTTTATAAAATTGCATAGCTAAATCTGAACCATTAATATGTTCATAACCTAGGTAGTTTTCCACTTCTTTTATATTATGAAGCGTACCTCCAGGCATACCTCTTTCAATAACTAAAACATTTAAATTACTTCTTTTGGCATATATGCAAGCATTTATACCAGCTGGTCCTAATCCTATTATAATTAAATCGTACATTTTTTATCTCCTAATATCTTATTTTGTCCATATTGTTGCTGTCATTATATAAATCTTCGAATTTACTTTTTCTTTTATTTATCATAAGCATAACAATACCTATAACTATCATTGTAATTGAAACAATTTGTGCTACTTTAAATCCTGCTAACATTAAGGCATCGGTTCTGCTTGTTTCAATAAAGAATCTTATTGTTCCATAACCTACTAAATATAATGCTGTCATGGTGCCTACTTTTCTATAAGGTCCTCTTCTAATGATTAGAAAAGCTATAAATAGAATAAAGCAGGCTATTGATTCGTATAAAAATGTTGGTGTGTAATATATACCTTCAATTTTCATTCCTTTGATAATAAATTCTGGGATATGTAAACTTTGTAAATGTTCTAAAGTTGTTGCAGCTCCGTGTGCTTCTCCATTAAAGAAGTTGCCCCATCTACCAATGGCTTGACCTAATAATAGTGGTACACATATAAAGTCGGTAAATCTAATGGTTCTAGCTCCATATCTTTTAGTATAGAAAAATAAAGTTAATAAGCCACCTATTAAACCACCATGGATAGCAAGACCACCTTTCCATACTTGAAGAATTTCAGTTATGTTTTGAGAATAATAATTCCAATTAAAGATTACATAGTATAATCTGGCACATAAAAATCCAAAGATTATTGCCCAGAAGCTCATATTAAAAATAAATTCTGATTTTACATTAAATCTGTTTGCTTCTTTTTTTATTAAATATAGGCATGATACTACCGCTACTAGCATTAATAATGAGTACCATCTAAGTTCAAAATTGCCTATTGTGAAAATTATAGGATTCATCTGTTACCTACTATTGTTTTTGTAATAATTGAATCTAATAAAATATTAGCAAATGAAATAAATATTGAAATAAAGAATGGAACAAACCAACCTTCTACTACAAAAGCAGATCCCATTATTAATGATGCTAGTTTTAATATTATGACGTTATTAATTGGATATAATAATCCTAATGACATAACTGTTATTGGAAATGATAGTAATTTAAATAATGGTTTAACGGTACTATTTAATATCATTATTACGATTGATGTTATGATGGCATATCCAAAGGAGCTAATATAGAATCCTTTAAATATTTTTGATGCTAATACTAACACGGCAGAATTAATTAACAGAGTTAAGATCCATTCTACTAATGCATACTTTATGTTTTTTTGTTCACTATAAATTATCATTTAATCACCTATTTTAATTATATAATTATTTTTTATGTTTATCAATTCATATAGTTTTGATATGTAAACTACTTTAGTTTATCAATTAGGTATTGTCCTGTATATGAATCTTTATTTTTGGCTACTTGTTCTGGAGTTCCAGTTGCGATTACTTTTCCACCATCATTGCCACCATTTGGGCCTAAATCAACAATGTAGTCCGCACATTTAATAACGTCTAAGTTGTGTTCAATTATTATAACTGTATCGCCATTATCTACTATTCTTTGAAGAATTACTAATAATTTTTTGATATCGTCGGTATGTAGGCCGGTAGTTGGTTCGTCTAAAATAAAGACACTTTTACCAGTTGGTTTCTTTTGCAATTCTTTTGCTAATTTTACTCTGGCTGCTTCTCCACCTGATAGAGTTGGAGCACTTTGACCTAATTTAATATATGATAAGCCGACATCAACCATTGTTTGTAATTTATTTTTAATTTTAGGACTTGCATTAAAGAATTCTAAAGCTTCGGAAACTCTCATATCTAATACTTCGGATATGTTTTTGCCTTTATATTTTACCTCTAGAGTTTCAGAATTGTATCTTGTTCCGTGGCATACGTCACATGGGACATAAACATCTGGTAAGAAGTGCATTTCTATTTTCTTTACGCCATCTCCCCAACATGCTTCACATCTTCCACCTTTAACATTAAATGAGAATCTTCCTTTATCATAACCTTTAATTTTTGATTCTTTCATTTCAGCAAATAAATCTCTGATGTCATCAAAAACTCCAACATAAGTGGCGGGATTACTTCTAGGGGTTCTTCCAATTGGATCTTGAGATATATCAACAACTTTATCGATATCATCAATACCTTTTATTTCTTTATGTTTGCCTGGAACTACCATAGTTCCGTACACTTTGCTTCTTAAGGCTTTTAAAAGTATTTCATTTACTAAAGTACTTTTTCCGGAACCCGATACACCAGTCACTAATGTCATTGTTCCAAGCGGTATTTTTACATTAATGTTTTTTAAATTGTTTTCTTTAGCACCTTTTATTTCAATGTAATTGCCGTTGCCTTTTCGACGTTTTTTAGGCACTTCAATTTTTAGTTCTCCACTTAGATATTTTCCGGTTAAACTATTTGGATTTTTCATTACTTCTTCTGGAGTTCCTTTAGCTACAATGTATCCTCCTTCTGACCCAGGACCCGGTCCGACATCTACTAGGAAATCAGCAGCTCTCATTGTATCTTCATCGTGTTCTACTACGATTAAGGTATTACCAAGATCTCGCATTTCTTTTAAAGAGTTAATTAATCTATCATTATCTTTTTGATGTAGTCCGATACTTGGTTCATCCAGAACGTATAAAACTCCGGTTAATTTACTACCTATTTGAGTAGCTAATCTTATTCTTTGAGATTCACCACCTGATAAGGTTGATGCTTCACGTGATAATGTTAAATAGCCTAAACCAACGTTATTTAAGAAACTTAATCTATTTTTTATTTCTTTTACAATTAGATTGCTTATTTGTTCTTGTTCCTTAGTTAGTTTTAGATTTTCCATAAATTCGGATAGTTCTTTAATTGAATAATTACATACTTCAAAAATATTTTTATGATTTATTTTAACAGCAAGAACGTTGTCATTTAATCTTGCTCCATGACATTTTGGACATGCTTGATCAACCATAAATGTTCCAAGCCAATCTCTTATCCACTTACTATTGGTTTCTATATATCTTCTTTCATAGTTGTTAACTATTCCTTCATATGTATCTTTAACATATCTTTTGTTGCCATTTTTACTTACATATTCATAGTCTAAAACTTTATTTGTTCCATATAGAATTATATTTAATTCTTCTTTAGTAAAATCTTTTATTTTTTTATTTAAATCTATATTAAAGTAATCACAAACTGTTTCTAATTGAGTTAATGCCATATTTTGATCAATGCTGAATCCTTTGATTCCACCTTCAAGGATGGTTTTATTTTTATCTGGTATTAGAAGGTCTAAACTTAAATGTTGTTTAATTCCTAAACCTTTACATTCGGGACAAGCACCATATGGAGCATTGAATGAGAATAGTCTTGGTTCTAATTCTGGTAGAGAGAAATTACATTCGGGACAAGCATAGTGTTCACTCATGATAAATTCTTCACCATCGATAATATGAATTAATACTTTTCCATCAGCCATTTTTGTACTTATTTCGATAGCTTCAAAGATACGACTTCTTTCATCTGGTGATACAACAATACGGTCGATTACAACATATATATTGTCTTTTTTATTTTTTTCTAATTTTATTTCTTCAGATAAGTCTCTTAATTCACCATTTACTCTAACTCTTGTAAACCCCTTTTTTCTTAAATCGTCAAATAAATCTTGATGAGTTCCTTTTTCACCATGTACTACTGGAGATAGAATTTCAATTTTTGTATCTTCGCCTAATTCAAGAACTTTATTAACCATTTCTTCAATACTTTGACTTTTGATTGGTTTATGATGAATTGGACAATATGGAGTTCCAATTCTGGCAAATAATAATCTTAGATAATCATATATTTCTGTTACTGTTCCAACTGTTGATCTAGGATTGTTATTTGTTGTTTTTTGATCAATGGATATACTTGGGCTTAAACCTTCAATTGAATCTACATCTGGTTTATCAGAACCACCTAAAAATTGACGAGCGTATGCACTAAGTGATTCAATGTATCTTCTTTCACCTTCGGCATAGATAGTATCAAATGCTAAACTACTTTTGCCAGAACCTGATACTCCTGTCATTACAACTAATTTATTTTTAGGAATTTCCAAATCTATATTTTTTAAATTATTTTCTCTTGCACCTTTAATAATTATTTTATCCATGATTATTACTCCTTTGCATTAGTATTTTACCACAGATTTTTAAAATTATATAAAAAAAGAATGATTACTCATTCTTAATTACCAAATACTATATATTCTGCATCAATTTCAGGTTCATTACCATTAATTGCAGTATATTCACCATAAACTGTAATTAAATCACCTTGCATAAATCCTTGACTATAATCTTTATCTCTAAAGTTTACTTGAATAATTTGTTCGGTACCATTTTCAAATAAATTAGCGTTTAAACTAATTTTCATTTCATTTCCATAACCATCATCAATTCCACTTACGCTTACAACAGTTCCAATAATTTTAATTTTTTGATTTTTATAATCTTTTGGTACTCTTATTAAGTTTTCATAAGAAACTAACTTACAACTTGTTTTGTATTCTTCTTCATTTGATGTGTTAATCATGTATTTATCAACAAAATAACCAGCAATTATAAATAATAAAAATACTAGTCCGAATACGATGGCAATTGTTAAACCAAAACTATTATTAGTTTGTCTTTTACGGCAATGTGGACAGATTGTTAATCCTTTATCAAAATAATTATGACAATGAATGCACATTTGACCACTAACTACTGCTACTTCATCGGGATTCATTTCTGGTTTATCTTTTTCTAAATTTACAGTTTCATTTAATGAAATTGGTGTTTTTTCTTTTTTAGGAGCTGCTTTCTTTTTTGTTCCTTTTTTAGGGTCTCCTGATTTTTTTGCAACTTTTTTCTTTTCTTCTTTTTCCATGAGTAACACTCCTTTATTCTTGTTTAAATTATATTATATTTGAAAGAATAATTCAATTACTAATTTTATTTATTCTAATGATGTTAAATAATCGTCAAGAATTTTAAAGACTTCTTCACTATTTTTAGTTTGGCATATTTCATTTTTAATAATCGCACTTTTTGGTAATCCTTTTATATACCAAAGAGCATGGGTTCTTATTTCTAGGGTTGCTAGTTTTTCATTTGATGATTCTAATAGTAATTTATAATGTCTTTTTAACATATTTATTTTTTCTTTAGGGGTTACTTCTTCTGGTAATTTACCACTTTCTAGATATTCGACACATTCTTTGATTAGCCAAGGATTTCCTAATACTCCTCTACCTATCATTACTGCATCACATCCTGTGTAATCAAGCATTTCTTTTGCTAAATAGCAAGATGTAACGTCACCATTGCCGATTACAGGTATATTAACTGCTTCTTTAACTTTTTTAATAATATTCCAATCTGCTTTACCACTATAGCCTTGACTTCTAGTTCGACCATGAACGGTTATAGCTTTGGCGCCAGCTTTTTCTACCCTTTTAGCTACTTCAACAGCATTAATATTGTTTTCATCCCAGCCACTTCTTATTTTGACTGTTACTGGTACAGAAACACTTTTTACAACTGCTGATACGATTTCTTCAATTAAATCTGGATTTTTTAGTAAAGCACTTCCTGCCTGACTTTTTATTGCAACTTTTGGCACAGGACACCCCATATTTATATCAATAATATCTGGATGCATTTGTTCTTCAACAAGTTTAGCAGCTGCTACAAAAGACGCGATGTCACTACCAAATATTTGCTGGGCAATTGGTCTTTCTTTTTCATCCATTTTTAGTAAATCTAAGGTTTTTTTATTGCCGAAAACAATAGCTTTATCAGAAACCATTTCGGCATAAATTAGACCTGCTCCCATTTCTTTAATAATTTGTCTATAGGCAGTGTTACTAATACCAGCCATTGGAGCTAATACTATTTGATTTTTAATTTCAACATTTCCTATTTTCCACATTTTTTAAATTCTACCTCATCATTTTGATGTAAATCAAATTCTACTTCTTCATCTGTATCAATGTGAATTTCAACATAAGCAGGATCTGATATTTTTATTAATGCATCAAATATTAATTTATCATTTTGATAAACATTTACTTTTTCTTTGTTGACTAAATCTAATTTTTTAGCTGTTTCTGGGTCCATATGAATGTGTCTTTCTGCTAGAATTAATCCACTATCTAGGTTTACTTCTCCGCAAGAACCAACAAGAGTTATAGGTAAACTGTTTTCTAAATCTCCACTTTGTCTTCTTGGAGGATTTACTCCAAAATAATCAGCTTCAGTTTGAGATATTTCTATTTGATTATATGATCTTATAGGACCTACTACTCTTACATGATTTATTATTTTATCTCCTAATTTTAAATCAACTGTACTTGTACTTGCAAATTGCCCAGGTTGATTTAAAGGATTTCTTTCTTCTAAATGATCTGTGTTAAATAATTTTAAACATGTTTCTTTAGTTATATGAATATGTCTTTTACTTACTCCAACCGGTATAATCATTTTTATCACCCATTTGATTATAACATAATATTTCTTATCTTAAAATATCAGTTATTTTCTTTTTTGATGCAATTATTGATGGAATATAACTACTTATTTTACTTATAATAAAACTTACAATAAAGATGATAATTATTGTTTTAATATTTATAGTTATTAAAGAAGATAATCCAATTTTTTTATTTATAATAGGATTTATAATTTTTGAAAGTATGTATAGATTTAATAATGAAATAATAGTCGAGATGAAGCCTACTAAAATATTTTCAAATATAAAGATGCGTTTAATATCTTTATTTCTGGTTCCTAAAGTTTTTAAGATACCAATTTCTTTTTTTCTTTCAATCACTTCGATATATGACATAATATTCATCATAATTATAGTAATAGTGAAAGCTGATATACTAAAGATTATTAAGACATAAGTTATTATTTTTATTATACGGTTAATGATATCTGTTATTTCTTGAGCTTCATCAACAATTTGGTACTTATTTAATACTTTTTTGATTTTTTCTTTACCTTCTTTAGTTTTAGGATATATTGAGATAGATTCTATTTTTGTGTTAATAAGTTCTGGGTTATACACAATTCCATTTTGAGAAGATAGATATTCATTATTACTTTTTGCGATTGCAGTTATTTTTACTTCTAAAGAATTTATAAAAATTATTTTGTTTAAATAATCATTATAATTAGTGCCATGAATGTTTAAATAATTTTGTAATTCCTCATCTATCGAATTATTATTATCAAGTAAAAGCATTACTTCATTGTTATTTTGAGGGTATGTTCCTTTTATTATTTTAAAAAGGTCGTTAGAAGGATTGGAGATTAATAAATTATTGTTTTCAGTCATTTTTGAATAAGAAATACCTGAATATGTATTTTTATCTAATGATTTTAAAGTATTAATTAACTTATTATCAATGTTATTTTTAATTGTATATTTATTTATGTTTATTTCGGCTGTATTTTGTGTTTGATTTTTTAAATTATATTTATCATAGGAATATGAACTTATTATTAAAGGATAAGTATAATAATTGTTTTGATTTAGGTTTTTTATTTCTTTGTTTAATCCTTGGTTCATACTTAGAATTAAAGATAAGAAAAAAGTACTGATACTGAAAGCTAGTATTTTTAAAATATTTCGACCCAATTTACTTTTAATGTTATTTATACATATTTTAATTATTTCTTTGTATTTCAATTTTAGTTTTTGAGGTTTTAGATGATAATTATAAATTTTATGACATGGATTACTGTCTGATTTGATTTTTCCATCTTTTATTTCAATTATTCTGGTAGCATATTTTTTTGCTAATTCTTGATTATGAGTTACTACTATGACTAATTTATGTTTGGATAAGTCTTTTAAAATTTGCATTATTTTTTCACTATTAAAAGAGTCTAAGGCTCCGGTTGGTTCATCTGCTAAAATAATTTTTGTATTAGTTAAAATTGTTCTGGTGATAGCAACTCGCTGTTTTTCACCACCACTTAAGTATTTTACTTTTTTAGTTATTATTTTATCTAAGTTTAATTTAGTGATTAACTTGGTTAACTTTTCAGAATATATTTTTTTATTTGTTAACTTTAATGGTAATTCTATGTTGTCTTTTAAACTTAAATTTTTTATTAAATTATAATCTTGGAAGATATAACTTATTATTTGATTGTGGTATTGATGACTACAAATATTCTTAATATTAGTTTTCCCTAAGTAAATATTTCCCGTAGTTGGTGTATCATTGTTGCCAATTAAATTTAATAAAGTGGTTTTACCACTTCCCGATTGACCTAAAATGCACACTAATTCATGAGGTCTAAAGTTTATAGTTATATTATTTAATATTTTATTATTATTTATGGTTTTAGTTATATTGTCTATTCTTATCATTTTACTTCCTTTAATAGTTATATTAACTAAAACTTTTTAATTTCCTTTAAAAAAAGATAACTTTTTTAGTTATCTTTTATTTAAAAAATATTATTTTAGCAAGTACAGCAATTATAAGTAGTATTCCTAGAACTGATAAAATAACTTTACCTTTGTCATCTAATTTCTTTATTTTTATTCTATAAATAAATGATATTCCTACTATTACAAAGAATAATGACGAAATTATAGGGAAATGTTCAAATTTATTAAAGAAACAAATTAGATAAACAATAGGATAAATAATTGATATTGTTGTTATTGGAGCGCCAATAAAGTAACCTTTTTCACTTTTATTACAAATATCTAATGTGTTAAAGTAGGCAAGTCTTATCATTCCACATAGGGAATAGAAAATCATAGCTACCCAAGCTAGATAACAGTTTTTTGGTAAACATGTTACTGTTAATACTAATGGAAATACTCCAAATGAGATTAAATCTGATAGTGAATCTAATTGAACTCCATAAACATTTTGTTCTTTAGTAGATTCTCTTCTTCTTGCTAATTTTCCATCAAATGCATCACAAATTCCAGAAAGAATTAAACAAAAGATTGGTAATAATTTATTTCCATTAATGGCAAAGACAATTCCTAATAATGCCATTGATGTTCCTGTCATTGTAAGAAAATCACAATCACGATAGTATCCGATAATTTTTTTCATATTTTCACTCCTTATTTTTTTCTAAATACAATTAATTTACTTATAATGTAATTAGCAATAACTATAATAAATTGGACAAGTATTTTGGCTATTAATTCATCTATTTTCATGGATTTTACCATTAAAACCATTAGTCCGGTATCTAATAATAATGTTAATACTCTAGAACCAGTAAATGATATGAATTCTTTAATTACGTTTTTATTTTTACTTCTAAAAACAAATAATCTGTTGGTGTAGTAAGCAAATAGTACTGCACAAATCCAGGATAAGATATTAGATGTTATTAAATCTAAATTCATGGCTTTTGAACATAAGCCAAATGAGACAATACTTACTAAAGTTGTTAAGCCGCCAACTATTAAATAATTCCATAGTTCTTCATCTTTATGATAAATATCCCAACACCAATTCCATAATCTAACAATAAAATTAGGTTTATATGTTTTATAATCGTGAATTGTATTTTTCTTAATAAAATAACTTTTGTTGGCTAAGTCTAATAATGGTTTATCGTTTAAACTATCACTATACATTTCTTCAATAATAGCATCTTTATATAATTCTCTAAATCTTTTTACTTTTTCTTCTTTATAATTATTTGGTTTATTAAAATGTCCAGTTTTTTTATCTACATCAGAAGCTATTAAACCTTTGACTTTTAATTCTTTACAAATTGGATTTAATAGAAATTCTGGTGATGCAGATATAATTATGTCATTCTTATGCTCTTTAATCATGTAGAAGTTTTTTAGTTTTGTCTTATGTGCTTTCCAGAAGTTTTTTACTTCTTTATCAATATCATCAATATAGTTTACAAAAGAAAAAATATATTCTTTTAATTCAGTAACTGTTATTAACTTTAATTTATATTTTATAAATTTTAATCCGATTTTTGGTAACATCTTTTTAATTTTAGGATTCTTTTTAAGACAATATTTAAAAAAGTCTACAGATGAATCACCATCATAAATTGTGCCATCAAAATCATATAAATATAATTTCATACTTCATCACAATATTATTGTATCAAAAAAATCAGCTTTAATAAATAGAAAGCAATCTATTTAAGTGCTGATTTACTTGTCTTTTTTATTATGTTTAAATAATATGTCGGTTTTAAATATTAAAATTAAGGTTATTATTAATAATATTGAATAAAGTAAGATGGCTAATTTATTATCTCCTAGGGCATATAAGATTGATATTAAAGCACATAGTAAATTAAATGCATACATTATTAATACGATCTTTTTGGTTGATTTATTTAATTTTAATAATTGATGATGTAAATGTTCTTTATCGGGTGCTCCAATGTTTTCTCCTTTAAGTAATCTTCTAAATATTGCTAGTATAGTATCTAGGATTGGTAAAAATAAGATTAAGATTGGAATTATTAATGATGTTACGGTAGCTCCTTTATAACCTAAAAGTGCTGTAACAGATATCATAAATCCTAAGAACATACTTCCAGTATCTCCCATAAATATAGAAGCTGGATTAAAGTTATAAGCTAGAAATCCTAAGGTTGATCCTAACATAATTACACATAATATTACATCTAAACCATTTAGTCTATCTAAATAAAATGCTATAACTGAGATTGTTAAAAAGAATATTGAACTGGTTCCGGCTGCTAATCCATCTAAACCATCAATTAAATTAATGGCATTTATTATTGATACAATAAGTAAGACTGCAAGTGGATAACCCCAAGCGCCAAAAACTATTTCTAAACCGAAAATACTAACCATATCGATGTAAATATGTCCATAGAATACGACAATACATGCGGCAATAGTTTGAACTAAGAATTTATATCTAGCTGGTACTGGTTTGATATCATCACAAATTCCTAATACGATGATTACAAAACTACCAATTAAGATTGATATCATTTGCGTTGTAACTTGGCCAAAACACATATAACCAATTAAGAATGATAAGAATATGGCTAGGCCACCTAATCTAGGAATTGGTTTTTTATGAACTTTTCTTTCGTTTGGATAATCGATTGCGCCAATATGATGAGCAACTTTCTTTATAATTGGTACTAATATCAAACTTGATATTAAGGTTGTTAATAGAATTAAAAATACATTATGACCATTAACTATATATGACATATTATCACCCTCTTTAATTATTATAACAAAATTTTAGCAAAAAAAATAGCAATCATAAGAGATTGCTAACATTTCCAGCCTTTATTATGATCTAAATTGGCAATTTTTTGAATTGTATTTTTTTCTAAATTGATTTCAAATACTTCGACTACTTCTCCTTCTTTACCATTTGATCTTAATCCTTTGCAGGAAGGAGTTCCATAATAAACTTTTTTTCCAGAAATAAGTGGTTGGGCATTACTATCGATATTTATATTTGATAAAAGAACTACATTATTGTTAGTTACAACAGAAATAGCATTTTTTGTTTCAAATAATATGCCTTTATTATTAAGGCTATATGCTTTAATATCATTATTTTTTTTAAGAGAAAGTAATTGTTTATCACCTACAGAAAAATTTACTTTATTATCGACTAATTCAACATTAATAATTTTATTATAATAATCAAATTTACCATCATTACTATCAATATTAAATATTAATTTTGGTTCGATTATTTCTTTTAATTTTTTGTGTTTAACTTTATCTTCTAGGTATGATTTTAATGTAGTTTGTGATGAATGTTCAACTTTGATTCCATTTACAATTTCAATAGATTCTTTGGAATTATCTTTTTGATTAGTAGGATTTTTTTTGATTAAAATTATTCCTACAATTAATAAGATAATAATTATAAATGCACCCAGATATAATATTTTTTTATTCTTCATTTGGTACCTCTCTATTATCTTAATAACTATATCTTTTATTTTGAAAAATGTCAATATTTAACATTTCTTAAGTATAATCCATTAGGAGGAACAGTTATATAATTATGTTTTTTACCTTCAAGCATTTCTTTGATATAAATTGGTGGCATTTTTTCTTCACCAACTGATATTAGAGCTCCTACCATATTTCTAACCATATATCTATAGAAGCTTTTGCCTTCAAATCTTATTAATAAGATGTCTTTTCTTTTATAAAATTTTATTTTATATATAACACTATTATAGTTTTCTCTTTCTCCTGAAACAAATTCTTTATATGAATGAAATCCTAGGAGATATTTTGATGCTTGTTTCATCTTTCTTATATTTAATTTATGGCAATAATTATAGATGTAGTCATTATCTATTGGATCGTATTCTCCCAAATTTATAACGTATTCATAATACTTCTTTTTTACGTCAAAACGAGCGTGAAAATTATCATTTACTTCAATAACTGAGTTAACGTATATGGCTGGATCAATTAATGAATTTAGAGCTTCTTTTATATGATCTGTTGGAATATTAACATTTAAATCAAATGATATATATTGATTAAAAGCATGAACTCCTCGGTCAGTTCTTCCTGATCCTTTAACATATACTATAGTTTTGTTAATCTTAGTTAGGGCTTTTTCTAATTCACTTTGAACTGTTTTATGATTTTTTAATTTTTGAAAACCATAAAATTTACTTCCATCATAACTGATACTTGCTAAATATCTCATTAAAAGACACTCCTATAAATTCCTTTTAATAATTCTTTGTTATCTAAGGTATATTCTAAATTAGCACCTTTTTCATTTGCCATATCAATGAAAGTAATAATTGGAGGTTTATCTATGAAGCCTTGTTTAATTGCGGTAAGAATATCACCTTGATATTTAATAACTTTATTTTTAGATATTATAATATGTTTAGTAGTTTTATTAATAAAATTAATATCGTTAGAAATTATTATAAAATTTGTTTTATGTTCAGCATTTACTGTTTTAATTAGTTTAGATATCTTAGATTTGATTTTACTATTAAAGCCTAAATCAAAATTATTTAAGATTATGACTTCTGGTTCTAGAGAGATTGTATAAAGTAATAACGCTAATTTATATTCTCCATAACTTAAATCATTAGTTTTTTTCTTTAATAAATCGGCGGTTATATTTAGAATTTGATTATACATTTTATTCTTAGGGATGTATCTACTTACTTTTGAATTCTTTTTTATTGTGGGAGTTTTAATTTCATCTAGTAAAACTGTTAGGTCTTTGATTTCACCATAAAAGCCAATAAAATTTTTACTGGAAAAGTAGTTTGTACTAGCTTTTTTTACATACATTATTTCCATAATTCACCTACTAAAGCTTTCATATCAAAATATTTTTCCTTTAGTAAATCATAGTAATTTAAGTTAGTACTCATCTCAACTATAAAAGGAAGATGCATTCCTATTTTAGATAAATATTTATCGTCTGATAAGATAATATCTGATGGTTCATGTGCAACAACATGATTGTTATCTAAGATAATAATATCTGTCCCATATAATAATTCTTCTGGATTAGTTGTAACATTTAATATACAAATTTTATTATTTTTAGCATATTTTATTATTTTTAATTTTTGGCTTGTAGTTAAGTATGTTAACATATCATCAATACCTAAAATACTTGGATTAATTATTAATAAAGATAGAATTTTAATAAATGCTTTTTCGTAAATTGTTAAATATTCCATTTTTGATTCTAGTAATTCTTCAATATCAAAAAATTTAGAAAATCTTTCAATATTTTTATAAGCAACTTCTGGTGTTATATTTAATATATTTTGATAATATAATAATTCTTCTTTAACATAATTTGTTTTAAAATCAAAGTTATTTAAAACAGCTGCGATGTTCTTTCTTAAGAATTCAATATCTAAGTTGCTTACTGGTGTATCATCTATCATAATATTAGAGGAATGAGTTTGATTTATTAATGTTTTTAAAATAAGTGTCTTTCCACTACTCATTGTTCCGATTATGTTGATAAATGGTGTTAATTTGATTTCTAAATCATAATCTTTGAAATATATTTTTTTCATGTTATCACCCCTGCAATTTAATTATATCACATAAAAAAGCATAATAAAAATTTATTGTGCTTTTGTTATTTCGAATAATGCGGTTTGTAATTGATTATCTTTTTCAGGAACGCGATCATTCATATATTCTTCTGATAGATTTACTTCAATATCGGGAGTTAAACCTACTTCATCAATACAATTACCTTTTGGAGTTAACCATTTTGCAGAAGTGTATTTGTACATGGTTCCATCGCTTAACGTTGATGTTTTTTGAACTTTACCTTTTCCATATGATTTTACACCAACTAATGTTGCTCCATAACTATATTTTAAGGCAGATGCAAGAACTTCTGAGGCAGATGCAGAACCATTATTAATTAGCATGTATACTTTATAATTACGGCTTTCTTCTGTATCATCTACAGTGTCTTCTTTAGTCAGTTTATTTTGTAATGAATAGATTAATTTTCCTTTTTGTAAGAACATTTTAGCAATATTAGTTGCGTCTGATAGGTATCCACCAGTGTTGTTTCTTACATCAATAATTAAACTATTTATTTGTTTTGTTTCAAGATTAGCTAATTCTTTTTTGAATTGTTCATATGTTGTATCAGAAAATTTATTTATTTTAATATAGCCTACTTTTTGATTATTATATTCTTTGATTTCTGCTGAGATTGAAGGTACATATAATGAAGCTTTTTCTAAAACAAAAGATAATATTTTGGAATTTCTGTTAACTTCAATTTTTATTTTTTTACTTTTTTGAATTTCAGCTACTGCATCATTTGAAGTTTTGTTAGCCATATCTATATCATTTATTTTAGTTATAATATCACCTGGATGAACTCCAGCTTTTTGAGCTGGTGAATCATCAAATACATTAACTATATTTATTTTACCAGTGTCAGTTGTTGTTACTTCTATTCCAACACCTTCGTATGAACCATTTAATGAATCATTTAAAATTGTTGTATTATTTTCATTTAAATAAGTTGTGTATGGATCTCCTAAGTAACTTAACATACCACTTATTGCAGCTTCAACAAGTTTATTTTCGTCAATGTCATCATAATAGTTTTCTAAAATGCTTCTATAGGATTTTTCAAATTCTGCTAAATATTTTGAATCATTTGAACTGAAGCAATTATCTTTTTTATTATTGTATACTACACAGCCGATACTAACACTCATTATTATTGATGCAACAAGGGTAATAACAATTACTTCCCATAATTCAAATGTTGGTTTTTTACTTTTATTTTTTCTTTTATCCTTCATATTATCATCCCATTTTAATAATAACATAAAAACAAATTTTACAAAATAAAAAAAGTGTTAATTTAACACTTTTTCGTAATCTGTTACACTTTCATAGTATTTAGACACTTTTCCATTTTTAATTAATACTAGAGCAGAATCTTTTACTTGTACTTCACTTGCTTTTGTTGGTTTTTTATTTGATTTATCACTTACGTAAGGACTATTAAATTTTGTACTTAAATCAACAAAATATATCTTTTTATTATTATCTTTCTTTTCATAATTAGAAATTAATGATTGATATTGTGATGCACTTGATGATGTTGAATCGTATAAGAATACGTAATATTCATCATAAGGTCTATTAAACATAGTTCCTACAGTGCATTCTGTATAATCAAATTCTACTGTTGATGCATCTTTATTTTTCTTTGATAAAATTGTATCTGTTAGAAAATAAAGACCAACAGCTAAAGCAATTAAGATTACTGCTATAATTATTAAATTTCTAATTTCTTTTGTGTCTTCACTATCATATCTTTGTGTTTTTAATCTTTTTTGTTTCATTTTCCCACCTAGTTATTATTTTAACACATATATTTAAATTTTCAAAACAAAAAGAAATAGTATTTAAACTATTTCTCAAATATTACTCCACAATATCGTTAGTTCGACAAAACTAGATTGAGATCGTGAAAAAATAACATGTACTAAGTAATACTCGTGTACATGTTATTATTATGCTTTATTCTTCAATATTTATAGAACCTGTTTTTTCCAATTCTTCTTTTTCAACTCTAGTTGTTAAGCTTAATCCGATTACAAAAATACAGCTTAGGAAATATATCCATAACATTAATACTGCTATATTAGATAATCCTGCATAGAAGATGTCATATCTGGCAAAGTGAGATGCATAATATCCATATATTTCTGTCGTTAAAATCCATCCGATTGTTGTAAATATGGCGCCAAAATTAATTTGTGATGCGGGAATGTGTTTGTCAGGTGCGATAGTAAATATAGTTTTTATAAATGCAAAGATAATTAGCCAAGATATAGGTCCTTGAATAATTTTTAAAATGCTCGTTATAATATTTTTCAAACTAAAGTAATCAAATGTATCTACTATTTTTTCCCCAAGAAGTGGAACGATAAGTACAAACAGATATAAAACTATTATAAGGAAAGTTAAACCAATAGCTTTGATTCTTCTTTTTAACCATGTACTTTGTTTAATTCCATATATTTCATTGGCTGTAATAATAATAGAATCAGCACTATTTGATGCAAAATATAACATAACTATTATCATGCAGATATAATTAAAATCTAAAGATTTACCACTAATAATTGGAATTATTAGTTTTACTATACTTTGATCAAAATTTGCTTTTAAAAACTCTATAATTGTATCTATTGATATGTTAAAGAATGAGGCTCCATAACCAATTATTGTTATGATTGGAACTAGGGATAAAACTAAGAAAAAGGCCAGTTGGCCTGGCAAAATTGCCATTTCTGGTCTATTTAATATTTCCCAAACTTTTTTTATGAATGCTTTAGCACTATTAATTTGTTTACTAAAGGATTTCTTTTTCTTCATTTGATTCAGCCTCTATCTCTTTATTCTCTCTCATTTGAATTGTTGCTTCATTAATTGCATCATCTATCAATTTCAAATCATCTACTATCATACTAAAACCAAATGCAGCACCATATTCATATGGTAAATCATTAAATTCTTTAACTAGTTTCTTTAAATAATTAATTACTTGTTTTTCTTGGTATCCAACTAGATATATCATGAATTCATTACCATCAGTTCTCATAATTTCAGTATTATCTAATTGGGTTTGGTGAAGAATATTAGCAGCAGCCATAATTTGTTTGTCGCCTTCTTCATGCCCAAATGTATCATTTAAATACTTAACATTGTTTAAATCAATAACTATGATTGCTTGAGGATAAATAGTGTTTTGATTCCAGATATCTATTCTTTCATTTAAGTAATTTCGATTTTTTAATGATGTTAGCATATCAACATATTTTAATTTTTCATCTTTTCTGATTTTAGAATTCATTTTAATATGTTTCTTGGAATAAATTACAATTCCTGTTATAGCAACTGAGAATGTGATAATAATTAAAGCATATTTGGCAATTGTACTTGCAGTATTACCATTCATTTCTGCTTGTTCGTAAGATAAAAGGCCACTTCTTAACATGTCACTTCTACTTAGACTATTAATATAAGATTTAAATAATTTGTAGAATGTATCAGTGTTATTAACATATTTGAATGTATAATTGTCAGTTGTATATCCTGTATAACTTACATAGTAATTATTTATTTTTTTATTTTGATAATATTCATATGTTGTAGCATCTAAAGCAATTAGTGAGCCTTTTTTTACTCGTTTAAGTAGATTTTTTTCACTTGTTACTTCTTCTAATTTAATATTATTTTTTGTTTTTAAGTATTTTGATAATTCACTATTTTCAATTACGTAAATAGTTTCATTTGATATTTCACTTAAATCATTATATAAATGGTTTCCTTTTAAAGGACTAATTATATAAAATTTTTCATTTATGTTTGTTTTAATGAAATGATTGCCAGATGTTAGTGATGTATCATTAAAGATTAAATCAACTTTATTATTATTGAAAGCTTTGATTAAAGCATTATAGTTTTTATATTTGTTATATTTAAATTCAACTTTACTAAATTTACTAAAGTCTTTTAAATATTCGATTATCATTCCACCATATTTTGAACTACTTAAAGTTTGATATGGGGTACTGTTGACAAATCCAAAGGTATAAACTTTATTTGTTAAAGTATCGGTTTCTAATTCAGTAAGTCCTAATTTTTCAACATATAAATTATATAGATTTGTATAATAACTTGTCTCTAAATTTTCTTTTGACCAAATATTATAGAATTTTTTGACAATTGAATTAAATCTTTCGTTATCTCCTAGTTTAATATAATAATTTAATACTAGGTTGTCTAAATGATAAATTATATTGTAATTATTAGTTATAATCTCATCTAAATATTCATTAAGTGGGATTATCATATAATTAATATTTTTGTTAGTCATAGCTGCTAATAATTTATCTTTTGTTTCATAAGTACTAAATGTTATTGAAGTTTTATAGCTTGAATTAACTCTTGAAATACCATCAGCTAAGCCACCAATTGTTTTACCATTTAAATCAGTTATTGATGTTACAACTTCATAGTCTCTTCCTATAATTACATAGTGATCTTGATAAAATAATAAGTCATTATCAGTTATGTCTTTTGTTACGGTAAAACCAATGCCAGTTCCACCACTAATTGGAGTTATTTTTTTATCTATATTTATATCATATTTACTACTTAATTCATCTAGATAATCATAGAATACACCCTTACCATCTTTACCAAATACATTAAGTTCTGATGGTACATTAAAAGAAATGATATTTGATTTATTATCATTTATCCATTCTTTTTCAGAAATATTTAATTTATTAGCATCATAAAAATAATTGTAATATACAAATATACCTATAATTGCTGCGACTACAAGCGATATAATTGATATAATTAATTTCTTTTTTCGTTTCATTATTCACCATTATCCTTTGTCCAAGAAATAATTGTGGCATCACTTTTTTTATAACCCATCATAATAAAGCTTGCTTCTTGTTCTGATTTTGATTCTTTACTAAAGGTAAAGTTTATATCATAAAATTCTTTTTCTTCTTCGGTTAGAAGATCAAGTGACTTTATTGCAATGCTTTGCGCATCTTCTTTTTTACCAGAATTTAGATATACATTAATGTAGATTAATTTTCCTTTAACATTAATTGTTACTTTATCTACCATTTTATTTTCTTTAATTCCAGCGATTACTTCGTCTTTATGTTTATCTGTTATTTTAACATTTTCAATTCCATTTAAACGATCGCCATATGCATCAGTTTTAGTTTGATTAATAAAGTATACTAAAAATGCAACGCCAATTAGTGCAATGCAAAATATACTTATTGCCATCATGATGCAATAGATACGATTATTTTTGTAGAACCCCTTTAATTTTCCCATAATTATCCACCTCGTACTCATATTATACTATACATAATTATATAATTCAAATCAGTTTTTTTGACAAATTATTTCAAAAGAAAAAAAGCTATTCGCTTTTTAACTGTTCTTCGAAATCTGTTTCACTCCAGATAGGAATATTTAATTCTTTAGCTTTGTCATATTTGCTTCCAGGGTTATCTCCGACAATAACTGCCGCTGTATTTTTAGTAACAGATGATGACCATAAACCACCATTTTCTTCAATTAAAGCTTGGATTTCATCTCTAGTATATTTTTGTAAAGTTCCAGTTACAACAAATCTTTTACCAATAAAATTTTCATTTTCTTTGGTAGTTGTTCCTAGATAAGTTGTATTCATTCCAATTGATTTTAAATTATTAATTAGTTCTATATTTTCCGGGTTGTTAAAGAAGATGATAATATTTTGAGCTAGGATTGGTCCGATATCTGGAATTGATTGTAATTCAGCTTCTGACGCAGCCATTAGTTTATCAAGGGTATTATATTTTTTAGCTAAAATTTTAGCATTTTTTTCACCGATTCCTTTAATACCAATGGCGTACAGTAATTTTTCTAATGAGACTTTTTTAGAGTTTTCAATGGTTTCTAAAAGGTTGTTAACGCTTTTATCACCAAATCCCTCTAATTCGATTAATTCTTCTTTTTTGTCTTTTAGATTATAGATATCAATTATATTATTAATGATATGCATATTATAGAAATCTTCGATTATTCTTTCTCCAAGTCCTTCAATGTTCATGGCTTTACGATCTGAATAATGAATTAGTGATTCGATATTTCTAGCAGGGCAATCGTCATTTGGACACATTAAGTCTATTTGTGATTCAGTTGGAACTAATTTTGTTCCACAAATTGGACATGTATCTGGCATGTGATAGATTGGTAATTCTGTTTTTCTTTCGCTTAAAACTGGACCTACTACTTCAGGAATAACATCACCAGCTTTATGAACTAGAATCATATCACCAATGCGTAAGTCTTTATCTTGGATATATTTTTCATTATGAAGTGTTGCTCTTCTAATGGTTGAGCCCATAACTTTAACGGGATCAAAAACTGCATTGGGAGTTATTTGACCAGTACGTCCTACTGTACATACGATGTCAGTTAGTTTTGATTTTACTTCTTCAGCAGGAAATTTATAAGCAATTACCCATTTTGGATATTTGGCAGTATTTCCTAATTCTTTTTGCATGTGGATATCATTAACTTTAATAACAATTCCATCAATTTCATATGGTAACTCATCTCTTCTTGCTGTCCATTCTTCAATGTAGTCAAGAATTTCTGAGATGTTATGAACTAATTTGATATTAGGATTTACAACGAAACCTAATTCTTTTAATTCCATTAGAGCTTCATAATGGGTCTTTTTGGTTGTAGCAGGAACATGATATAGGAAAGCATCTAAATTACGTGATTTAGCAATACTGCTATCTAATTGTCTAATACTACCAGCTGCAGCGTTTCTTGGATTTTGAAATAATGGCTCTCCATTTTTTTCTCTTTGCTCATTTAATTTATTGAAGCTTTTCTTTGGCATATATATTTCGCCGCGAACTTCAATTGTTTCGGGTTTATTTAATCTTAATGGAAGGCTTTTAATGGTTTTAACATTGTGGGTTATATCTTCTCCAATTGTTCCATTACCTCTGGTAGCAGCACTTTTAAAGATACCATTTTCATAAATTAGGGATACTGCTAAACCATCAATTTTAAGTTCACATACATAACTTGGGTTAGGGAATTCTTTTCTAACTCTTTCGTCAAATGCAACTATTTCAGACTCATTAAAGACATCTGCAATACTAAACATTGGTATTTTGTGATGCACCTTTTTGAATTCAGAAATAATTTCTCCACCTACTTTTTGAGTTGGAGAATCTGGTCTTCTTAATTCAGGATATTTTTCTTCAATGTCTAAAAGCTCACTCATCATGTTATCATATTCACGGTCAGTTAATTTAGGGTTATCTAATGTGTAATATTCATAATTTGCTTTTTCAATTAATGCGATTAATTCATCATATCTTTGTTTCATTGAGCACCTCTTTTATAGTTTTATCTAACTTAATTTTTTTATACTTTTATGATTCTTCATTAATTTTTTAACACCACACTTAAAAGCCACAGTTATTAAGCTACCACTAACATCAATTACAGCCCCAAGTCCATATTCAGTGTGATCAATAATACTACCTTTAACAATATCACTATTATCTTTAGTATACATTTCACCTTTTTTAATAATCTTTTCTTCTTTATTTATTTCATTCTTTTCCAGTAAATCATCTTTAATTTCTGCAATAAATCTAGAAGGTACATTCATTTGATCTTTACCATAAAGCATTCTTCTCTTAGCGTTTGTTAAATAAAGTTTTTCCTTTGCTCTAGTTATTCCTACGTAACAAAGTCTTCTTTCTTCTTCAATATTATCTTCCATAATAGACATATTATGAGGAAAAATACCTTCTTCCATTCCAACCATAAACACAACTGGAAATTCAAGCCCCTTCGCACTATGTAAAGTCATTAAAGTAACTACATTACCATCTTCCGTATGATTAGCTTGATCAGAAACTAAAGATATCTCTTCTAAAAAGTCTCCTAAATTAACAGAACCAGTTCTCTCTTCATAAGAAGCAGTTATACTTTTAAATTCCATTAGGTTTTCTAATCTAGTTTCATTTTCTATTAAATGACTATCTTCAAGTTCCTTCTTCATTCCTGATTTATC